>Ga0325414_1000849_pt1 | contig 27407 bp, 13 predicted proteins | sample PopdelMetagenome_8_FD_206183 | JGI IMG/M metagenome (GOLD analysis project Ga0325414, IMG submission 206183) | Populus deltoides microbial communities from Bellville, Georgia, United States - Leaf-PdKOR-R3 | ecosystem: Host-associated > Plants > Phyllosphere > Phylloplane/Leaf | place: USA... | reverse complement strand
CATAAAAAAATTATATAAAGAAATTCTTTACGGATTATGTTAATAGATTCTGAATGAATAGAACATTCTTGTTTATGTCTTGAAATGTCAAATGATATTATGGAAGTGCAAATAACCTTCAGGGGGTATGCAAATTTCAAATAATTGGAACATTGGGGTATGCAAATTTCAAATAATTGGAACATTCTTTTTCTGTCTTGGAATTGAAAAAGAAAATGCTGTGATGGTACTTTGTCTGCTGCAGATTGAAAAGCAAGAGTTTGGACTGAAACCAATGAATTGCCCTGGGCACTGTTTGATGTTTCAACATAGAGTTCGTTCATATAGAGGTAAGTTCATTTCCATCTGAATTTTATTCCACTGTTATCATTCCTGTGTGTCGTGTCAGTGACTGTTTAGTGGGGCTGGGGTGGGTTGTTTGCTCTCTTTTACCTCGAATTACTTTTAGCAGACTTGTTAAGTTTTTTTAGTGTTCTGATATCATGGATGTGGAAACTATGTGCATTTTTTTTATGAGAATCAATTGCTGTTTGTTGGTCACTGCCTCTCTCTTCTCAATTTTCTTGCTGCCTGTGGAGAGCTCTAGTGATGTGAATATTTGAGTGGTCCATCATCTTAAATTGTCTGGCGTTGTTTTTCAGAACTTCCTCTTCGATTTGCTGATTTTGGGGTCTTGCATCGTAATGAAGCCAGCGGTGCACTCACTGGACTAACACGTGTTCGAAGATTTCAGCAGGTCTGCATTTAGGAAAACACCTCCATTTTATGTTTGTAATTTCTGTGGCTTAACTCTGTAATTTTGGTTAAATAATAATAGTTATTAATTTAGGTTTCTGAGTTCTTTTTAGAGCTGCATTGAACTCTTACCAAATTTGTGACTTTGAAATACCACAAGGTTTAAGAATTCATGAGTATTGGATGTGATTAGTCGTTCTTCGTAGCATTGGACTCTAGTAATTTATTTATTTAGTTTCCAATCCATTGCCATAGGTTTTATACATGGCTATCATAGTAGCTGCGCTTCTTTTCCTCATTTTTCTTGCATTTTGCTACAGGATGATGCTCACATATTCTGCAGGAAATCCCAGGTAATATAAGTTAAATTGAAACCTGACTAACATCTTAATTTCTTTTGTTGCCTAACCCTTACATAAATTGTGTGCTCTGCTTTTCAGATAAAAGCTGAAGTCAGAGGTGTCTTAGAATTCATTGATTATGCCTATCAAAAATTCGGATTCACTTATGAGCTCAAGCTATCTACTGTATGATCTTGAATCTTTTGCAAATCAATAGCCTTTTCTTTTATTATGCACTTTGTGCTGATGTAAAAGGGAAACAATCTTGTCAACTCAGACAATTTTTTTGCCTGATTTGAATGAACCCAAATTTGACAAATCTTAATATTAAAAAAAATATCCTTTTGACCTTACCTTGGTGGGTTTATAGACAAAATGAATTATTTCTTGACCAAGCTAAGTTTTATTCTGGCTTTTTTTTTACACAACAGTTTTCTAATACCCTTCGCTTTTAGAGATAGGTTTGGAACTGTAACTTAAAGGCTTAAAAGGTTGTTAGAGATGTTTTGGAATTCTTAGATACTAGTGATTCAGTCATTTCAAACTAATGCAGTTTTTCAGTTCTCCAGATTTTTTGGAAACAATTTTGTAAATTAAGTTGACCATTTACCATTTTCTTGAAGAAATGGATGATTTTACAGCGTCTTGATTCACAGTAATTTCAAACTAATGCAGTTTTTCTGTTCTCCAGATTTTTTGGAAACAATTTTGTAAATTAAGTTGACCATTTACCATTTTCTTGAAGAAATAGATGATTTTACAGTGTCTTTCTACCTAGAAAAAAAACATACAAAAGGATTTTATTTTGTGCCTCCTGATGTCTGTATTGTAGAGGCCAGAGAAATACCTAGGAGCCTTGGAAACATGGGAGGAAGCTGAGAAAGCTCTCGTGGAAGCATTGAACGAGTTTGGAAAGCCGTGGAAGGTACTGTTATTCTTTAGGCACTTCTGGTCTTTGCTTGAAATTCTTGGTTGCTTTTGGTATATATGCGGTTGAAATTCTTCTACATGGCTGTTTGTAATGCCTCTAACATCTTCAATTTGTCAACTCTAGATTTTCTAGAGAGCTAACTTTTTATTCAGAAATTTCAATAAGTTTGCAGTTCATCTACTCATCACTGAAATCATGCAAAGAGGCAGTAGTTGTAAATAACAAATTTTGAAGCTTCTTTTTAGTTTTCATTGCAGAGTGTAGAGTCTGGTTTGCACCATAATTAACTGTGCCTAGGCTTCATCAATTGGATGAGAGGCGTTGAATCATATGAAAGCTAGGCCAATTTTCTGAAGTCTAGAAAAATATAGTGAACAACGGAAAGTGGTTTGATTTCTAAAGGATTTGTGGTCTGTCTTCATATTTCGATTTTTATCACTGAAAGTTCAGCCAATTGGATGTCTAGAAAATGACTGGTAACTTTTCTTATTACGCATTTCCTTTTCTCTTTTGTAATCTGTCTCCTGATGTGATATTTTGGTTCATGCCCTACAGTTTAATGAAGGTGATGGTGCATTTTATGGACCAAAGATAGATATCAGTGTATCTGATGCATTGAAGAGGAAATTTCAGTGTGCTACATTGCAGGTTTAGATTGTTGAATTTTATTTTATTTTCTGCCTCTTGGGCTTTTTACAGTAATGCAGGATTGTCATGTAATTAATCAATGCCTCTCTTTGCAGCTTGACTTCCAGCTTCCAGATCGTTTTAAGTTGGAATATTCAGCAGAGGATGAAGCCAAGAGTGAAACACCTGTTATGATACACAGAGCGATCCTAGGTTCCGTTGAGCGTATGTTTGCTGTACTATTAGAACATTACAAGGGGAAGTGGCCCTTCTGGCTTAGTCCTCGTCAAGCTATTGTCTGCCCTGTGTCTGAGAAATCTCAGTCTTATGCATTACAGGTTGGTTGGTTTGCTGCATGCTTTTCAACCCCTAGATAATGAACTTCTTATTAGGGTATCACATAAAATCTTCCTTGTCAACATTCTTGAATTCTACTTTGCAATTTCATCTACATCTTGATTGGCGTAGCACTGCTCACAGGGTGATGGGGTTTCATTGACATGATGTCCTTTATGGTCTAGTAATATGCTCAGCCTGCCCTTGCTTCATGCGTTAAGTTGATGGCAAGTGTTTCTTTTGTTATATCAGTATATGCTATGTACATGATAAGATGGTCTAAATTTCTCTTATTTATTTATTCTATTGCACTCTGCTCTTTTTTTTTCTTTTTTCGGGAGGGGGTGTTGAGGGGTTAGTTTCAGTTGCTTATTCTCAATATATTTCACTCGTGTCATGCAGCAATGGTTTTCAAGTGTATTACGGAGCAATGTTTTTGAAAGGGATTCACTAGTTCAATTCTTGCTGGAATAGTGGAATATTGTGTCCTTTTTAGTTTTGGATTATCTTGTTTTTATTGCGAAACAGATGCAGTGTGAAAGCTTTTTGGGTGTGTTATTTTTCATATTTTGACTCTATACCCAGCACTGAACACAAACCAATGCATTTTCTTTTTACATTTTATAGGTGCAGGATCAGATTCATGAAGCTGGCTATTTTGTTGATGCGGACACAACTGACAGAAAGATCCAGAAAAAGGTGCTTTTACAACTCACATCCTTGACGTCAAATTAGCATCCTGCAAATTGATCCTGCATCTTTTTATTTTTGTTTCTCATGTAAAATAAATAACATATGCTTTGTTATAAATGCCCTTCCTGGATTCCAGCGACTTATTCGGGCTCAGTCGTGGTCTTGTGATGCTAATTAGTTTGAAAATGGATGCTACACAATTGGGTTTGTTTAGTGATTTTTTTGCCCTTCATTCAGGTACGAGAAGCTCAGTTGGCACAGTACAATTATATACTGGTTGTGGGTGAAGAGGAAGCGAAAACTGGACAGGTAATACAGATGATCTATTAAATGAACTAATATATACATGACTTCTTGATTTAACAATTCGCGGTCAGCTGCCTTTTATAAGGATGCTGAGTATTTTGCTTGGCATAGATACATGCGAGTGAAAATAAGTTGTGGATTCTCAAATCTATGGAGATCACTTACTTTCCATCAGGAATCACCAAATATTAGTATGATTTTGAAGATTATGCTCCAGGAACCTCTTTTTCCTAGGCTGGTTGTGTCAAAAACTATAACAAAAACATTATATCAGTGTGGTCCAAAAAGTCCCCTATCTTTGGATAATTTCTCTTCTTTTCGGCAATGAAAAATATAACTGTTATTATCCTTTGCTGTTTGCAGGTGAGTGTGCGGGTGAGAGATAACGCTGACCATTCAGTGATGAGCATTGAGAGCCTACTCAAACTCTTCAAGGATGCAGTTGCAGATTTCCGCTAGTCACGTGCATTGAGATGATTATTCAAAGCGATTATTTCCGGTGTTGTTGTACCATGATTTACATTTTGCTTGCGAGCAACAGCTACTTATTAGGTTGATATCCCCATCAAATGGAAAAGTTTAGAAAATATTTTAATGTGTATATATTGAGTGTGCACGCACATTGCCCAAATTTTACGCTGCAAGTCGAGGAAAGGGAAAATGCCTCCAGGCTTTTGCCATCTTCTCACAATGATTCAGTTTCTATGCTCACAGGTTTCATGTCCTAGCTAGTAAGAGTTCTTCATCCAGCACCCTGGGAATAGTTACTTCTTTAGGATACATGGATTTAGTATCGGTTGGGTCATTATAGCAGGAAGGTTAACTTTTTCTATGAATGTTTTCATTGCACACGTAGCAAATGGGAAAAGCAACGACGATGTTATCTTGAAATTTGTTTTCCTCATTTGCGTCTTTAATGGGCCTTCGTGACGACGAGAGAAGCCATGATATATTTTCATCCCAAGGCTTCATACTCCTTGGAAATTCCCATTTCCTTACCCCAGTTTCTGTGCTTGGAATCATTATCTGTACCTCGCTGGTTTTGATAGGCTAACCTCGACCATTGCAGCTCGATCAGTCAGCTAGTAGCATTTTGGACATCGTCTCTAGTCTATTTATTGGCGTTCTTTGTAGTTGCGGAGATTGATGAGCAAAGATATTAATCGATGCCTCTAAGCCAAACTTGAATTATTGAAAATTTACATGATGTGTCTTTTTTTATATATAAATAAAGTGGTGCCATCATATATAAATTGATTGGCTACAATTCTATATTTTATGGTCCCGCCCACAAAATCAATCTAAATTTGGTCCATTCCATAAAACTGATGCAAGCTTATTTTTAGATGTATGAGGTAGTTGTGTATGCAAGACATTTCATTTTTTACCCTTTGAGAAGAAGAAGAAAGAGAGCAAAAATCGAAAGGCCTACTTTTATAGTCATGCTGGAACGTCAGAGCGACTGAAGTCATGGTAACTAAAATTCATGAAAGAAAAAACTTAATAGAATTTATTACACACGAAAGAGAGAAGAGAAAATGAGTGAAAGGCTAAGGTTTAGTGAATTTGACGCTCATCAATTAAATTTGTATATGATGATTGACTGGGGCTGTAGTAGCATGCGTTTATGTTATTGTTTATTAATGATATACTAATCATAGCTTTCAGTATTTTTGCAGTCGTCACTTTCAACATTCAACTTCTTATTAGTTTTGTGCTCGACAATGACAATAAAGTTGTGTTCATTTTACTTGTATGGCTTCCTTCTGAGGTGATGACCATGCTCTCTCTCTCTCTCTCTCTACTTGCAAATAACGTAACAGAGCTGACTCAACCACAGAACGAAACAGCTAGCGCCTTCAATAACTCTAGATGTGGATAATTAAGCATATAGTTCGGTCATATGGTATAAAACTCACTAAGATATACTAGGAATCTAGCTAGGAAATCTAGGCCTACAATAGCCTCCTCCACTTTGAACAATATCCTAGCTAATGAAAAACTCACTATAAAGTAGAAACACCAATGAGACTGGAAATAAAAAGCTAGCTAGCTGACAACGTTAGATCTTAGAAATGATCAAATCCCTGATATGATGATATGATATCCCTAACAACCTAGTACTCCACTGCTTGTCACTCAAAATACCCACTAGTATTCCTGACATTAACATTCAAATCCTGGAATTGTTGAAACTGCTGCTTGCGATAATCTGCAGCTGACAATGAACTGCTACTCTCACCTACATCCTGTTGATCAGCCCTAGTATACTCTTCATCAATCTCCTCCTTGGCCACTTTCTCCATTCCCCTTTGGATAGATGATACATAGTGGGACTGTGAGTCACAGTAGCCTGCGGCTTGATGATGAGCTGCAGCTGGTTGTGGTGGCGGCACCACTGATGGGAGCTTGGAGAGTAGAGCTTCAAGGCTGCTCATAGATGGAGTTATCTTAAATGGTACTTGATTGAAGTGGTCATAAAACTCTGTTGGACTTTGGGGTGCAATGTTACTTCCTTGGTAGTGCCATGTGTCTGATACCGTGCCATAACCATCCACCTTATAAGGGTATGCAGAAGATGATGGGTGTGGCAAGAGCACACCAGGAATGCTTTCTATGTAGCTGAATTTCTTTCTCAGTAGAACTACATAGCTCAGGTCTTCAATTACCTTTAATGCCATTAAAATTATTAGAAAGGCCAATAAATAAATACGAGTAGACAAACAAGTACTGTCCTTTATCATATAGGGTGTGTGATGGAGTGAGTAATGAAAGCTACTCGAGAGAGAGAGGAAACCTTGTGAACAGCTCCTAGTTGAACAACACCTTCTCTAACAGCAATCAGGGCTATGGTCTGCAAAAATATACAAATATTATTCAAACCAAGAAGTAGCTAGATCTATTTAAATCCCGTTTATTTTGTGGTTTTAGAAATGATTGGTTATATTATATTTGCGCACCTTTATACCAGACTGGAACTGGGCTTCCCATGTCCTAGGTTGCTGTCAAGGAGCATAAGAGAACAAATTTGCGAGAAAATTTAGCCTGAAATCACAGAAACTACTGCTGCTGCTACTGTTACCATTATTCAATTGATTAAGCATGTGCTAGAGATCTTCTTACCGAGTCTGCTGTGTTGTGCCATGCTGACAGGAAGTTGATTTCTTGATCATTTGGTTCTTTGTATATCCACTTATGACTGTGATCTGCAGCTACTTTTCCTATCAATCTGTCAATAATATAGAACTAAATCAACTTGCAACCTTTCTTTTAAATATGTAGGTCCAAGTTGAAACCAATCTATTAAAGGGACCTGGTTATTAAATTTCTTACTATTTGGTCATGTGTAATTATCCTTCATTAGTAGCACTTACCCTTCTCCATAGTTGTAGATTTCATGGGACATCTTGAAAAAGAGCTCTGGTTGCAGTCCTTGATAGTGTTGAAACTCACAGTTAGCATAAACTGATGAGCTTGGACAGTCCCCAGAGTTGATCTCAGCTGTTGATGCAGCAAAGTTGCAGAAACCATCTTCCCAAACCAATATCCTGACACACATATACAATATGTTCACAAGATCATGATCGTATAGCTTGAATGATCATTATGCATGAAAATTTAATTTTTGAACATATCCACGATCGAAACCAGAAGGAAATACCAGTTCCTTCTATTCCCTCTTGATCTGTCATAAGCTCCTTGACCATCCCATCTACACACAGAAAAATAAATATCAAAATACTAAGCAATAACATCAAGCTAGGCATTTTAATCGTCTATGAAATTTTTTTATTTTTTATTTGGAAGGTTAATATATCTCTCCTTACTTGGGTGGTGGGTAATTCCTAGGCAAGATCCTCCAAAACACAGCATAAACCCATTGAGAGTTCTCATGAACGCATAAGCTTCTCAGGGTGTGCTGAAGAAGATGAGTCACAGCTAATGGGCTTAGATGTTCTTCCATGATGATCAAATCCCCACAATTATAGACTTGGAGTCTCTCTCTCTCTCTCTCTTCTTTTCCTTTATTTCCCTGCTCTATCTTGAGAAGGAGGCAAACCCAACATCCATCCTCCTTTATATAAGCCCCCCAACAAGAAAATCTCACTTTTATACCTCTCTCTCTCCCCCTGCGATACTGTAATTAATCATGCTTTAAAATTTTACCAAAATGATTTCCTAAGGCCCACCCTTTTGCATTCCCAGTTCCCAACGGTGCTCTTTATCAATTTATGAATCAGCCCTCCATTCAAAACCAGCAACCTTTTCATTTCAATTTATGATTCTCTACTCCCATCTCAATTACGATCCAGCAGGAAATATCAGCAAGACCTAACCTTATTATGATATCCTTGTTCTTACACCACTACATCATGAGTAGCTAGTTACTTTCATTTCTCTCACTAACAAGCACCCGTACCTTTCTCTTCAAACCCCAAACTCCCAAAGTGACATTGTCTCTGTTTATTTCCTTGCTTTCTACCTTTATGACACAGTAAGGTATGGCTGTCAGAACATTGAGGTAGAGGTTTACATACACCTTTTCTTTTCTTTCTACAAAAAAGAAAGAAAATTACTATTAATTCTTCACAACGGTTTGATTTGTGTGTAGTACCTTGGTGGATTTAAATGTACGAGATGGTTTGTAATTTGTGTGGTTTTCAACAAGCCTAGCCACAATGAATGAATTTATTTAGCGACAGGAGAGTGTTTGAGATAGAAATGTGGTGAGATGTGGTTGTTTTTTCAATGTATAATTTATTTTTTCAACAAGCCTAGCCACAATGCCTAGCTACCATTCTTTTTTGCACGTGAAAGCTTATGCATAAATTGATTTAAGTTGTTGATTTATCGACTTGTTTTTGAACTCTTAGATAAATTTGACTTCTGAGGGGAAAAAAAAAGAATAAAAGACATTTTAAAGAAAGAAATACTAAAATTAATATCTATCAAATTCAAAAAAGAAAAGAAAAAATGTTTCAATTTCCATTTTTGGCTTTGTGGTTAATTCCGTTGTCCTTAATTTGGCATCTACGCTTATAAAAAGAAAAGATATTTTAAGCCATACTCGTGGTATATATTTTAATCTTCTATAGTTTTGATTGATTTTAAAGCATTTCCTTTAGAACCATTAAAAAACACTAATTAATGTCTAGTTTTCTATAGTAATCCAAACATCGCTGTTACTGCAATATTGTGGTGTTTGCTGGCGCATATGAAGAGCATGGCTCGCTCTGATGGATGCCCGGGCTGGCTAAATATATATTGTATAATATATAAAATTATTTCAAAAACTAGATTGTGAAATTCTTGACCCCACCATGGGAAGAGCGAGCTAGCTAGAAAGCACAATGTATAAGCACATGATTCTTAAATTTGTGGAGTACTGGTTTTTCTCTATGCATATGATAGTGTAGACATATACATGGATGCAATGCAACTTGTGAAAATGCCTGTCGGTACTTGCAGAGGGGCCATGGCGATAATATTTATGGTCTTGTGAAAATAAAGAACACGGCATCACGTGGTAATATTGCATATACACTATTAAGGGGTAATTCTGAAGCACTACTGGTATTTGACATAACGCTGCTGCTGTATGTTACGAGGGCCGTGGGAATGCATCAGTACTAAAGTAATTAACTTAATCATAGACAGACAAGATTTAATTAGCATAGATGCCAAAAATCAAGCTTCTCGTGCGCTAGATCTCTCATTATTCTATCAGCTGGAAAAGGAAATGGTTAATTCGCCCTGTGATGCTCTGTGTGCAAGCTAATTAATTAGCTGAACACAGAGACAATAAAAGGAGTTTTCAGTGCTTTCATTTCCTCTGCCTGACACCAAGGAGAAAGTTTGACAGGTCATTACAATTTCTTTTTGACCGACTGCTAACAAGAAAATGTCCTTTCACTCATTGCTTATATAATGTAAATGTAATCTATCCATAATTCACTGTATAACTCAGCAATTAAATGCCAACCAACTCGCAATTTATTTTGTGATAGTGACAGACATAAATTTCAGTTTGGCTTCTTGTTTTGAAGGCAACCCTCTGTGGGCTATAAATGGGTTTTGACACCTAGCTACCTGTGGTGACGTAAGCAAAAGGCGAGCCTGTTGGAGCTTCAAGGTAAATGAGATGTGTAAAATAGGACTTAATTTTTATTATTATTCTGATTGATGTTGTGGTGATGGTTCTTGCAAGCTGGGGCTAGGGTATAGCTATAGCCAGTACTGGCCATATATATATATATATATATATGTGGCTCTTTGTTCCTTTTTCAATGACAGCTCCAAGAATTTCTTATGGACATGGAGTTGGAGAAGTTGGTGGTATGGGAGGAAAGAATGGCACAAGAGTCTTGATCAAGACACATAGCAGTTGTTGCTTGCCCCATCCTTTTCTCCCCATTAAGGTTGTGAAATCTCTGCTCTTCCCATCCTCTCCTATCCTATCCCTTATTCCGTATTATAATAATCCTTCAATGTAAGAAAAGACCAAGAGAATTAATTGTTTATGTGCATGTATATATGCAAGGATGATGGATTATGATAAGGCAATAATATTACTATGGCATCCAACAATATCTAATAGTGCATACCCATCAGCAGGCAAATCTCTCTCTCTCTCTCTCTCTCTCTCTGTGTCTGTGTGAGTGATTGAAGAATGGGAGAATTTGGAATGTTTGATATTATTTAGTATATATTTATCATCATGACACGAAAAACAGAGCAGGATTAGATTGCCTTTTTTGTCTTAAGGAAACAGAAACAACAGCTATAAATTAATTAAATGTCCATCTTTTGCTATAAATGGTAGGTCACTACTGATCCTTGGGTGATTTCCAAAGATCTAAACTTCAGTGTTCCTTGAAGCGATCAAATTCTTATCCATCTTCTAAATCAAACATTTTGTTTTCTACCTTTTCCACGGGCTTATAATTGCGAACCTACATTTTCCAACGTGGGTATTCTGTACGTAGTTCCTCGGACGTTCTAAAATGTAGAATAATATTTGACGTCCACCTTATTCATAAGATAAACAAGGAGAGATAGATTTGTTATTATCAACCACGCTGTCTTTAATTCGAGCTTGTTAATGGCTGAAGATATATTACAACGTCCTTCGGTCGTCTAAAACACATGCAAGCCAATGATATGAAGCTGCAAATGCAGTGATAAAAAGACTTGAGCTATAAGATTTGGGAGAGGCTCGTGAAAACGAAGAAGACGTGAGGATTTGGAAGGGAAGTTAGCCATCAAGAGCCTAAATTGAGAGGATATCCTGGCAAGGAATCAATAAGAAATATTACGAAGAACATTGCAATACCAGCGTCAGGATTCATACTATTATATATTATAGGTGCAGGAGTAATTAATCATTTATTGTAACATTATGTAAATCAAGATCCAATCCATTAATTTCAAGATTAATTAACCATTGGCTTCAATTGAGCTAATCTCATAAATACAAAATATTTCTGTATAAATTATTAATATAGAAGTAGTTTCATTTAGATAATTGGGACAAACACAGTGATAAAACAAGATTACATTTTATAAAGCAAACATCACTACTTATTTTCTTTTCAACCATGGCCCAATGATCATAGGTTAAATAATGGAGTCGTGCACCTTTATTCTTAAAGCTCATCCCATATGTCCTTGGTATTTTAATTTAAAGCATTCAAATCTAAGATCTTGATTAATTGCTAGGCTGTCCCCTCGAGAGACACACATTACTAAACCTTAATTATATCTCAAAGCAATAAAATAAGTATAATCCCTCCCCCTTCACATATATTTTTCTCTTTAGTTGTGACAAGATTTCTTTTGTTTGTTTTATTTCAAGAGCTAATACTCACCTCAGCTGTATTCCCTTTACCAATCATCATGTAATTTGGATCAGAAATCAACCAATTATAAAAGTCCAATATCATATAATAAGGAAAAATCAATGTTATTAGCAATGGTACGGTAAGCTATAAAACGATTCCAACAAAAAAGAACAAGAAAAAGAAGGAAGAATTCGTAATGATAGTCTGGAAACATTGAACTGCTTTTTTTATTAACGTGGATATTCGGGTCAGCTTGCGCGCATCTCGACTAATTTCACGGGTCCTAAAGTTAATGACCATGTAAATCTCTAGTGGCCATCATATTAATAATTACGGAGCTCGAATTTAACTAATTGAACTGGTTGCTATATAATTTTTGACCACCAGGCAGCAATATATATCTTTTTTAAAAGGAAAAGGAGGAAAAACAAGAAGGGTGCATTCTCGAAGTTCCTTGGATTATCTGCGTTTTTTTCTTACAAGAGCAACATTAAATAGTAGAAAAGGGCACAAGTTAGGCAGATAAAGTGGGTGGCAAGCTATGTAGGGGCTGGATACCATGTCGAGCCAGTCCTCACTAACTGTAACCAAGTGCACGTTGATGGATAAGAAAAGAAAATGATAGTTCTATTGAACACATGTATATGATAAATAATGCCTTCCAGCTTGCCATGATGATCCACTGGATCGATCGAGACATAGCTAAATTGTGAGTAAATAAATGTATATACACTAAAAGCATTGTGTATTTTGAGCGTTGTAATATTTTCCCTCTTTTTTAAAAAAAAAAAAAAACAATCACACTTTTTATCAGATTTAATTAAATCTTGATAAAAATAAAAGTAAATAAAATGCCTTGTTTTATATTAGACATAAACACAATTATCCCCTTCCCTCTCTGAAACCAAAATCCCTTTCCCCTCTCTCGCTCTCTTCAACTTAATTAGAAACCTTAACTTAAATTAGACTGAGCATCAGCTTGATGAAGAGAAAGATTATAATATTGAACTATTTTTTCATCGGTTTTGGTTTTTATTTGCATGTTTTAAGGCATGGAAAGAGACATGAGACAAAGGAGAAGATGGAGTTAAGGCTTGCAATATTGTGGAGAGTTTGGATTTGATTAGATCTACTGGTAAAAAGGGCTTGCCTTACTCTTGGTCTTAATCCGTACGTAAGTCTTACATTATTAAGATTAAGATGTAAAATTAAATTTTTTAAAGTATAAAGAAAAAATAATACCACATTCAAAAGACATAATATTTTAAATAATCCCTCTTTTATATATATATATATATATATATATATATATATATATATAAAGAGAGGGAAAAAAAAACAGGAACGGTTTTTTTTTAGAACATCTTTCATCAAGGCTTCTTTGGTTAGAACCTTTACCTTTTATTTACTAAATTTATTTATTTTTTATTTTAAAAACCATCTTCTTATATGTTAGACATAATAAAGTTTTTTTTTTTTTTTTGTAGAGGAGAGAGTGGGGAAAGAAAATACGAAGAAAGAAAGAAAGTAGTTGCTAGGAATGAGAAAAAAGGAAACCCACTTGTTTGGAAGGAGTAAAAATGAGAAGAAAATATTCGACAACTACAAAAAGGGAAAGAAAATTAGATGAATTTTACAAAAAAAAAAAAACAGTTTTCACAGTTTTCATCCTACCAAGTTTTAATTCAAATTAATCTTAAAATTGACTTTATCAAACCATAATGATTCAATTAAACTTTATTATTTTAGATGACTAGTTAAACCGTGATAAATCTCAACTAAATTAATTCCAATAATTTTTAGAAAATAATTTGTTCAAAACAAGATTATTTTATTAAAATAATTAAACTAGTATTATTAATTTTGAGTTAATCTAATAAATTCAAGAATAAAACTAAGACCAGAATCGATAAATATGCTTTTCACCTATATATCATTCTCAATTCAAACCAAGCACGCTGATACTGAAGGAAAGACGAGTGTCAGACAGTCGATTTAATGCTGAGGGGAGGGAAGTTCGGTCAAATGTTTCACAAAACTAAATTCTAGTTTTCCATAGAGAGAAAAATTCCAAGGCATCACATGGGGGCGTTCTGGCCATGATCTAGCTAGCCCTGATAAACCTGCAGTGTGTGTATATATCTCTAGCCCTCTCCAAGACCAAAAGACAAAAACAAGGTAAAGGAGAAGAAGAGGCTATATATATATATATAGCCTGTTGCAGTCATCTTCCCCAACCAATATCCACACATATACATCCTTTTCTTTACAGTAAAACTATTCCTTTGAAAAATGACAATGCACCAAGGCTTTACATGTCATGAGTGCAGGAAAAAAGGCCCCAAGAGAACGTACTTGTTGAATGCAAGTAACGAAAAGTTAGCATCAAATGTATTGAAGCTGCCTTTTCAATCCCAAGCTGTTTTAATGGAACTAGAGTGGACAAAAACTGTGCACACATTTCGTGCTCACCCAAAAAGGTCAGAGAAAGAGGCTTGATTTCACCACCGTTGGTCAAATAGAAAGTGATTGATCTAGTTTGATGATCACCCACCAAGACATTGTCCATCTATTGGACGATCTTGATGAGGGTCCACTCTCCACCATCGCTAGCTGATGATCACAAGGCTTCCTTGCACACTTTCATTTTGTCATCTTTTCTTGCGAAAACGCGTGAAAACAAATAAACAATTAATGAAGAAACAAACCATTCAATGAATTGATGATGAGATGCATTCATAAATAGTAAATTCCTTGTATGAATTAATTTTCCACTTCTTTTGCTGGATCTCGATCGATATTTATACAATTGATGTGTTACTATTAAGGAAAGTAGAGTTATTGTGACTCGAATTTTACTTCAGTACTGGAGGAGTTTACTATATATATATATATATATATATATATAGTCTTCATGTGCAACATTTTCCTAACTTTATCTCTGTTAACATCGTTGGTTTTCTTTTTTGCTCCATTAGGTTACGTACAGCTGGCCGAATGCTCCATCTCTGTGGTCTTCGTTTTGCTTTTCAAGTTTCTGAAGTTAATTGCTTTTTTTTTTATTTATTTGTTGATCTATCATTTAGGACTATATATATATAGTGATCGATTTTAATTTTATCATATTGCGGCCCCTTCACTAATTTATACCCTCCAAAAAAATAAAACAAATTAATTAGTTGCACTTCAAGAAAGTGATCTTGTTTTGCCACGTGATCAGCTTAGTGATTTCCTTTTTGTTTTGAAAACTGGGGGATCAACTGTTTTTATGACAACGTAATCCAGAAGTCTTAGTTATTAGCATTGAAAAATGTTTAGTTATTAGCATTGAAAAATGTTATATATATATTTTTATTTTATTTTTATCATAGCCAGCCTCCTTAGTCCACACAGAAAATGTCTGCCGTTATTTTTTCATAATAAGTTTATAAATACTGCTCAATCAACCTTTATATTTAGTGTGTTTTATTCTGAAAAGACGACTCTCGAGGTAAAAAATTCCCATCTCATAGCCGAAATGGATCGAATAATAGTATCATCAATCATCAATATGCACCCGACCTGCAAGTATTTAACAATGACAGGAATCTAGAAATAAGTCCCTAATAGAAAAGGACAAAAGATATAATCAATAGATTAGCATGCAAAATGGGTTCCTAGCTAGTTTGTCATAATGTTGACAATTATATTGATTAGCATAATCATCGGAGGCTCAGTATCCCACACACACGCATATATATGTGTGTGTGTGTGTGTGTAGCTTTGTATTTACACAAGTACGCTTTATATATATATATATATATAATTGCGCCACTTGGGTGGGGAAGGGATTGAGCTTTTGATGATGTAAGCTCCTTTAGCAAACAGAGGAGTGAAAATGACTTTCAATCATGGAGAGATGGAATAGGCATCTAAGGCTCTGTGGTTGAGGACAGTATGATACTGAGATATGTGGGGTACACTTAAACAGGGACACATTTGATCATCAATCACCAGGAAAGTGTCCTCCCCTCCCTTCCTCCTTTCTACCCTTGAACATGAATGACCATTAAGGTCCTACTCTCTCTCTCCCCTTCTCCATCTCCTCTCTCTCTCTCTCCTCTCTGCACTCCGTTTGAGACTCCTCTATGGGGCTAACTGGGCGCTGGCACCTTCATGCATCCCTAACTACCAACCATAGTATGTGTCTCGAAATTCCTCATTACCGATTGGTTCATTTCCACTCTAGCTGGCTTAAGATGTCCCCAACAACGTCACTTCAGTACTTTCCTAAATATATTTTTTTCCATTTCTTTACAGAAGGATTGCACATGGGGGCGTGACCATGGTGGTGTAATTTAGATGCTCCTTTTGTTCTCAGTTCTCTCCGCTATATATATATATATATATTCAATAATATACTCTTTTCTTAGTTATCAATGTTGAATATACTCGTAAATACATTCTAGGGCAAACCTCCTTTTAGTCCCCCGACTATGAGTGGTTTCTAGATTTAGTCTTCCAACTACCAATTTTATCCATTGGATGATATTGAAATATCCCTCAATTATACATCTTAATTTCCTCGATCCACTGCTTAATTAATTCTCCTAAACTCATTGGAGATAACATGAAATAGTGCACCTGCTAGTCATTTGTTAACGTGTTTTTCAACTAGTTTATCTCCAAGTGAAATAATTTTTTTCTAACACAAATGAATTAATGTGTAAATATTATTAATGTATTTTTCCCAACAAGAAAAAATATATAATTATGAATAAAAAAACTTAATATTTATACATAATAAAAATCATATATGTTAATCAAATATGTAAAATTTAAATTTCTTTTCAGTGTAGTAGAAAAACTATTTCCTTCTTTTAGAATATGTACAGTGAATGTTATTGGGTGTTCTGGATGAGAGGAAAAATAAAGTAATTTTGCGTACAAGGCTTAAGAAAATTGAGGTCAATTATAAACACGAGTGGCAAGTGTATATTTCAACATCATCTCCAATATTGATGGAGTGAAGGTGTAGAGAAAGAGGATCCAATTGAGAAATGGTTTGCCCGAAATTCTTTGGTATTTGTGGATGATTGGATTTTATCTCTTGATTAAGAAGAGGAGGAGGAGGAGGAGGAGGAGGGGTTCGGCATCTTGAGACTCGATCGGGTTTGGAAGTGGTGGTTCTAGCGGACATCGTCGCCCCATCTACGTGGAAGACATGGGACGTGCTTGCCTAATTAAGATTGTGGTTCGTACCTGCAGATGCTTCGTGTTATGAGGCTCCTAAAACATTGGGCCACGGGCCCAGTTGATGTGGACCTCTCCTACGCTTTCCCTTACGAATTTTATTTGCTGCTTTACTTTAATGGATCGCTATGCAGTGGTCGGTAGGTGACAATCAATTCTTGGTTGCTTTTATTTTTTTTTGTTTACGGGATGAGCTGCGGCTTGGGACCATCCTCCGCTGCAGTGTATGAATCCAAGCATGTTGATATCCTCTACTTTCTTAAACATATTTATTTATACGTTTCTGAATTATTTATAAATGAATAAATCTGAGTCATTATCATATTAAAATACTTTATTTTTAAAATAAGGGTAGTTTTATATAAGACCTTTATGTATTATTTATAAGGTCAATTACTATATTCTTTAAATGATTACCCTAAATCATTGCCAAAATAACCTTAAACTCCGGCCGACACTGTTTTGATTTGAATCCATCCGAGCATGATGATTAATTAGTAATCCAAACCTAATTAAATATAACCCAGACCCAAAGCAACATGAACCCGAGATGATGTGACCCACCCAACTAACCAACCCGGCTCGATTGCCAGGTCTACTCTTCCAGTCTTCACGAGGCTTCGCCGTTGATAAATGCATGCGTCGCCGATTTGTACAAAGCTTGACAAGAACTCTTAGAGATAATAACCACTAAAAAACCCTCGACTCTTAAAACATAAAATCATTTACAAGCATAGTTCGTTTAACTCTTAAAATATAAAATTAGGAATGCAAATCTGAATTATCTTTAATATTTAATAATTAGTAATTGGAAGGAGAATTATTAGAAACAATAACCACTAAAAGCTTTTCAACGGATTTGTATGAGAATTGATTTTTTTTTATTACACTTTAGAAATTAATTTTACCTAATATATAAACAATAATTTCTTAAAAAATAAAACTAAAATAAATAAACTCCATGAGGAGAAAAAGATTTTTTTCTCTCTCGAGAGGCGTCGTGAATGGTTGATGGACAGTGTTAGGCTACCGGGAAAAAGAAGAAGAAGAGAATGGCCCCCCAGCAGAAAAAACTAAGAATGAAACGACAGTGGGTTGATACGAGGGATCCACCTTTCAGGCTAAGCTCAGGACTTTTCTCTGCTTTGTACTATCAGCCAATGGTTTACAACCAGTACTCTGTCCCTCCTCATCGCTGCGTCTTCCAACGTTTTTTTTTTTTTTCCTCCATGTTAATTTTTTTTTAAAAAAATTTATATTGGTTTGATGTTTCAAAATCAAAAATAAATTTTTAAAAAATAATAATAATAATATTATTTTAATATAGTTAAAGAATACTTAAAAAAATAAACACTTTGATTGTATTTATTAACGAGCATTTGAATAACCAAAGAAAAGATTTTTATATACTATATCGTTTGTCAATTATATATTTTTTTAAAAATAATTAATTAAGATTATTAGTTTATTATCTATTTTTAATATACTCCCATATCATTTATGGATTACAAAAAAAATACCAGCATTTGCAAAACGTGATAGTTTTTCATATGGAATTGCAAAAAATAAAAATAATTTTTTTTTACTCTTATATTGTGCATGTATTCATCAATATTTTTGCATTGCTCATTTATTTTTTTAACCTAAAATACTAAAATATTTGCAAATACCTACCCATAATTAGTAACTCATAACAGAGGGGGTTGATTTGGGGCTATTACGAGAAAATTAACAGAACTAAATAGCAATTACAACAAACCACAGCCTGCGGAAAGGGTTTTATCCGTTATTTGATTTCTGTACTCTTTCAAAAAAATAAAAATAAAAATTGAAGCCTCTTGCCATTCTCTCTATTACAAGTGATGATTATTTGTTTTTAATTAATGGTATTTGTTTTGATATTCCTTTCTTGATTGATTTATTTTAATCAATCATGTTTGTTTGTTTAGTTATTTTCTCTTTATTAGATTACTTTTCCTTTAATTATTTAATTTTGATCTCAAAATAAACGATATTATTATGGGGATCTTTACAGGACAAAACAAAGAATGGAGGAATTCAATAAATACAAAAAAATAAATAAAAAATCCTAATAAAAAAAATACAGAAACCAACTCCAGGTTCTCTTCTTTTACATGTTCAAACTTAATCTTGCGTTGATCAAGCATTCATTCATATAAGAATTAATACAGTTTTAAAAGAGAAATCATAATATTTTCAAATGCACTTAAACACACACAGGCTGTAATGATACTGAAACAATACAATTCCAGTGTTGAAATATCTACCAGCATTCTTGTTGTTGTCCACTGGTTAATATAGCCCATAAGATTCCCTGATACAGGTTTGGGCCTGTGGAGATCATAATTTTTCAACCCAAGTTTCAATCTGGGCTGGGTCATGATGGGACCACGAGCACGGAAGAGGTGGCTGAATTTTCAATCGTCTGCTGTTCGTGTTGGTGAAGCGAGGCAGGAGGGAGAGGGAGAGCCAGCGCAAATGGGTTTTAAAGCAGCAGTTCCATTTGTGGGGATGACAATGGCAGAGTGTGCACAAGTTCGGCTAATGATATCTAGCAAAGCAGCCATGTCAAATGGCATGTCCAATTTCGTATATCCGTTACTCTAACGCCCTTGCTCCCCTCATTCTTCTCCCTTCTTCTTTCTTCCTTCACAGGTTCTCTTCTTTTCATTGCATTCCATGCACTATTATATTACATCAAAGTTTTGGTTCTCATATTCCTTACAAAAATTAATTTGTCAGATCAGAGAGGCCTCCGCTCACCTTCCCTATCGTCAGTGTATTCTTCTTGCTTGGCCTATCTGTGTATGTTACTTCACTTTGATTGTTTCGATGAATCTTTGTTGCTTTTTTGGGTTTTGATTGGGGCAATTTGCTATGTTTGTTCAGTTGGCTGGCACAGATATTTAGGGAAGCTGGAATTAACTTGAGCTCTTTGCTTCACTTGGCACAGCCTTATTCCTGGTCTTACTTTCATACTTGCCGTTGCTTTCAGGTTATTCTCTCCTCTTGATCGTGTTAGAGCATCCACACCTCTGCTCTCTAAAGAGAGTCCTTAGCTATAATAGCCAGCCAGTGTGTTTTTCTTACTTAGCATTGTTACTGGTCAAAGGGCTCTCTATTTTGACAAAGTGAACAGTGCTCTCGCTACACACAGTGAGCACTATCCCCAGGGTTGGGATACTGTGGCGGGGAAGAGTGAGGTTAATGGTTCTTCTGGGCTGTCTGCTGAGAATTCCCTATCCCCAGGGTCATGGCCCCTCTGTTCTCCAAACCCTTTAAATGTTTGCTCTCTGGCGCAGGTGTTGTCCCCGGGTGAAGGGGAAGAGCGAAGGAAGTGCATTTGCAAAAACCCAGGAAGAATGGCAAAGGGAGGAGGTGGCTCTTTTGCTGAGCTTAACTACCAAGGGAGTCCTTACAAAGATGAATGCTTCAATTATAGGCATTAAATATTGGACCCAAACTCAATGAGGGATGTACCAAACTCGAATGTTCCTCGAAATGGCACAGAAGCTGGAGCCCGAGATCAGAATCAAAGATCTAACACACCGAACGTTCAATTGATTGGAACAACAGTGGGTCCTGGAAACTCGTTTTGATAGAAGATTTCTGCTTGTTAATTAGTAAATTAATTGCATAGGTTGAGTGATTCAGAAGGATTATTCCTCTTGCTGTTGCATAGTGCCAATCATTCCTTTGTAACAATCAAACTGTGCATATTCATTCACTTCACTTCTCATTGTTCTATGCAGTTATCACAAACCCCCAAATTAAGGGCATCATGATACATGTTAAACAAACAATTGCGAAAGCCAATTCAGACAATATAGCAACCTCCAAGGGAATCCCCGAATTCTAGCCAACTTTCTTTTGTGCTTGATGGCTTCTTTCTCTAATCCCTTCTGCCCAACGAATTGAAACCCACAATATGCTAACCAATATTGCACTTCCAACGACAACCATCCAAGAAACCCAAGCCCAGGGAGGAATCAAACCCTGAGCTCCTCCATTCAGTTAAAACACCCCCATCTTAAATAATAAAAAATTCACGGCTCTTTATTTTAAAGAGCATGAATGTGATAATAAAAAGGCCTTTTAGCTATTTTACCTAAAATTTAGCTAAAATATAGATAGCATGGATGTGAATGCTCTTACTATTTGAATTGATTGCTAAGTAGCATTGAGGATGATATTATTTGGTGTTTCACGAAACAAATGGCATTTAAATATTTAATTCGGATGGAAATAAAAGTCAGGTCTATGCATGTTGATACTATGTTTAAGTTGCAAAAAAAATAGACTCTATAGTATCACAGCAGATTGGATGCTATGCTTATGAGGTGATAACAAGGCTCATACTGTTGATTTCATTCTTTCTCTCTCTTTTTGGGTGTTTATAGGTAGAAGATGAAAAATAACTATCGGATTATAGGGGCATGCAGCATCCAAAGATATCCAACTTCTGAATAGGTAAAACTTGTAGCAGCCCAATTTGAAATTTCTCAGTTATATGGAAAGCCTATCAAGAAGATTGTTGAGGTTATATTGGAGTAATCAGTATTCTGTTTTGAGCCTCGAACAATGCTGGGGATAGAATATATTCCTCGAACATTGAGAAACTTTTGGAGAGTGTCTCGAGAGAGCTATTGACAAAGGAATACTACTAGGAGAAATAACCATGTTGTAGGGCATGGAAGTTGGAGCAAGGATTTTTTAAGTCATCACCACTGCTCTAACAAGTATCTTGCACACCTTTCCAGTTAAAATGGTGATGAGGATATATAAGAATATTACAGCTTCCAAGTTAACATAATCTGGTTCTCGGAGAATCGGTTCTCTTGATTTGTGTTCTCGTTGGTGGTTCTACATACATAGGTTCTTTCATTTAGTTTATAACTTGCAACTTTCCTAAGTTGTAACGCAGCGAGTTTTCGGCTCTGCATTACAAGTTGGTGTTTCTACATGGTGCCTGCATAAAGCATGGCCCGTTTTTGTTGCAATGTTCAAGCCCTTGGGGATTGTCATTGCAGTTGCTGTTAGTATCATCTGCTTGGGGGATACTTTGTATCTTGGAGGGTATAAATAAATTTTCTTTATGCGTTTTGTCTGAAGGTGGTGATAGGTTCTGATATTTTATCGTACTGCCAAGTTGGTTCTATTCGTACATTGGTTGTATTTTCATCCCTTTATAATTAATATAGAAAAGACACTAAGACGCATTATTACCATCCTATTTGAAACAGTTAGTCTGGTTGGACCAACTGCATGTGATCTTCATTGCATTTTATTCGGTGATGTGGGGACAGGCAAAAAAGAGAGGAGGTGGGAGTGGATAATAGGGTAAGGAGCATTGAATCAGGTATCCTGAAGGTCCCTTTCCTGCAAAGCCATCCTGAAGAAACATGCAAGTTTTGTACAGCAAACCAAAGAAAAGGTCTCTTTTGCCAAATGAAACTGTTAACCTCAATTTCCTTTACCTAGAAATCATACCCATGTACAAATGCACACACAAGACAGTGGTTCATGTGCTCTACACACAAGCCTGCATGTGTGCGCGCGCCCATGCAAGGCACTCATTTTAAAAGCTGCCCTTGCATTGTGTTGAAAATTGAGGGGTTCAGGGCTTCAGCACTTGGCATGGTTTATCCTCTATTGCCTTTCCATATTCGACCGTGTTGGTGTGGAGTCATTACCTATGTATATCGGCCATGCCTTTAGCTAAGTTGGTTGTTGACTTGCAATGTATCTCATATACATGCTGAGTGTATCAGTAAATGACTGTACCATATCACATGCAGTACCATTATATTAGCATCAGGTTGCTTCAGATGAAATAGGATTTGGGATTGGATTGGAGTTAATTGGTTGTGTTGGACCAGCCGATAATGTCCCTTGTATATATGATCCGGACGTAACTGTACAAGGAATTTCTTTTTTTTCTGTTACTCTCCCATAGAATGGGCCATGTGTCAATATTTGAAAAAAAATGTCTAATGTTATCTGATGCCTCTGTCTGTGAAGAGGCAACCTCAATCCCTGGCTCTTATCCTTTTGAACAGTTGAAGTCGTGCTGATATTCTGGATAGGAAAGATTTTCAATGCTTTTTCAATACGTCGGTATTATTTTCTAGTGTTTTTCTTTATTTCTTTCTTTTTATAATGGGTTGTATAAAGTCATTGCTTGAAAGTTGTGGTTGATTCTGCATATGATAGCATCTCCGGATTTTGTACGTGCATTTTCTTATCTGTCTTAAACAGGAGGAAGAAGTCTAAAGAAAAGGAAAGATGTACAAGCATAAACATAGTGGTTTCTGTGAATGGAGAGATGGAAGGCACGCACGATGAAAGATATCAGCATGTGGGTTGACCAATGTATTTAGACTCCCAGCCTATGGGCTCAGTAAGGTCAGCCCTCCTACAGTGGGACGCATGATTTAACGCTGAGAAGAATAAAAGTGTCAGAACCCAACAGCTAGGCACAGGGTAAGCTCATTTTCTGAAAAGGAGAATGAAGCCATCCTGATGAAGATATCTGTTGAAAAATTCCACATTTCATTTGAATGTTAATTATTTAACCATGTAAAGTTATGCCCTCATCTGTATGCGACCCTATCATGAGCACCAGTCCATAAAATATACTTGATGCCTTGGAGGCAGAATTTGCACGCGTGTTGAGCTGGGTTGGAATGGATGGACTTTTCTTTTTCTCCCCTGCAAATCACATTTCCTTTGACTTCAGTGTCTAGAAAAGGATTGCCAATTTGAAGAGATGAATATGATCATGACCTGAGCCTGATACAAACCCATATAAAATGGTAAGAACATTCTGATTTCAAATTTTTTATGGATAATTTCATTTTCAAGCGCTGAATTTTTCATGTTTGAAGGCAAATTTTGCACTTGCTTTAGAACCAACTAAAAGGGAAGACGGAGTGAAAAGTTGTTTATCGAAGCATTTGACATGGCAGATACATGTTACTTTAGTCTTTTTGGGCATGTTAGAGCCTGAAAGGGTCATGGTCAGCGCTTAGAATGTTTCAGCTCCATTTTGTCCTTGCTTTCATGGCATTAAAAGAAGAAAGAAGAAGAAAAAATGAAGATAAGAAGCAGGTATCTGGTTGTCTAATTGATCACATCTCCAATTGCCCACTTTTATGCCTCCATAATTATAACGCCATAAATGCACGGAAGCAAACATGGCGGCATATATGAGCTCCATGGGATGAGTACACCAAGATGGACACTTAGCCAACACATCAGCAACTGAAGAAATGTAATTAGAAAAAGGGAAACCTTTAACTAATTAGAAATGTAGATTTGGAATCATTAACGCTAAGCATTAAGAAAGAATGTTGTGAATCATTGAATTATTCAAAGTAGAAAAATGGCATGCTAATTCCCCACTTTCAGCACCGAGAGCAATGAAATTGTGCACTTTCCATGACTAAAGCAACTAAGCGACTATTGTATGATTTTTCCTGACATTTCTCGAGCCCTATTTTGTCCAATCCTTGATATGCTGTCATTTCCACTAGATACCTGCATTAACGGTAGGGTACAAGGCAACAAATCCAGCATTTCAGCTAGCAGAACTGCAGGAGCAAGAAGGTTCCTTTTTAACTTCTCTCTGGTCCCTATATTTTGACAATACGACATCTAGTTGCTAGCACAAAGAGAAAACCAGTGCCCAGTTTCATTTCTTCAGGATTCTACTAATGACTGAAGCTGTTAATTAAGAATTAATCCTTGGGGTGAAATTAGTCTGATGATGACTCCAAGAGTATCGTTAGAGGCATCGATCCGGGGCCTGCAGTTCTTGCAACAGACCCAACAAATTCTTGACCAGTATGATACCAGCCAAGGCTGATTCTTCTATCCGTTTAATTTATTCACAATCAGGAGTTGGGCAGCACAAGGTATCTCCTCCTATATAAAAAACTAACGATTTAGGTTCTGGGTCCTTGTTGATTTTGTCCTGGTGGGTGGACCAATGGAGTTATAATACTCTTTTTGAGTGGGGCCATTGGCAATGTCGACCACAAAGAGATGATCAACAACACTGTATAGTCTTTGTGTTTTGGCCACTAACGAGTCACGTAGATTAGCAGAAAATAGTAACTTAAACATGATGGCGTCAAAATTAATAGACCAAGGAGCGAATTAAGGGGAAATAAGTGCTAAAGTCTAAAGATTTTTCTCCTAAAACACAATAATTTCGACAAAAAAAATGAATGCCATGTCAGCTTCCCTCCCTTTGTGTAGAGTTTGAGACACAACCGAGTAGCTTTTTCTCTAGCAAGTAGCTCCAGCAAGTTGTGAAGGGTTACCCTCTTTGATCACCCTCGCTCGCACGCACACAATATAAGTAGAGCTTGTTGTCACGGTCACATCATAAAGGAGAGAGAGGGAGAGTCACTCTTGATTACATCAGTTCTTCTTTCCCCCTCTCTTTGAGAAGCAAGTTGACGATCAAATACCTGAGAGAGGGAGAGCTTGCATCAGTTTCTGTCTACATAAAAGAATCTTGTTAGAGAGAGATGGGAGTGGGTTCTAAGTTAGGGGAAGTAGCACCATTTACAGTGATGGTGATAATGGAAGGTTGCACTATCGCACTGACCATTATGGCCAAAACAGTGATGTCTAGAGGGATGAGCCCTTTTGTATTTGTTGTCTATACCAACGCGCTTGGCACCCTCATTCTCCTCCCTTATTCCTTCTTGTATCACAGGGAAAGGTCCACACACACACACACACTGGTCTATTTATATATATTTCCCTCTGAATTCCTACGCTTCTTTGTTAACTAATATTTGTAACAGTACTGTCCCTAGCTAGCTAGCTTCTGATCATACTCCATATTGTTGTTCATTGCAGAGCAGAACAACCACTCTTCACCTTGCCAGTTTTCTTGCGATTCTTCTTCCTGGGCTTGACAGGGTTTGTACTCTCATATTTCTAATTCGATTATATATGCGTGTGTGTAGCCACAAGCCCACAACTGATCACACACATGCACACATTAGCATGAACCAATGCATGTTTTTATTTCCCTTTCCATCTTCTTTTATTAATTAAAAAAAAGATCGAATTCATAGGGAACACCAATTGGATCCTAGCTAAGTTGCCAACACGGTTGCCCTCCCTTTTCCTTGACACTAGCTACCTTCCACCCACCAGAGGATTAAAGATTGGAATGTCGAATTTAGTAATTTGGTTGTGTTTTTTTTATATAAAAAAAAACAAACAAACAAAGAAAGTTTCTTCTCTATTCTAAGAATATTTTTCAATGGAAAACATGTAAGATGCTCGGTGTCAAAATCTTTTGACGAGAGGACGTGAATGTTTTTTTTTGTTCTTGATCAACAGTAATCATTAGTGTTGGGAAAAGAGAAGAACCACGAGCTTAATATCCATCCTGACCAAGATGAGGAGACAATTTGATTAATTTTAAATAAATAATAGGAATTGAACTCTTGATTTCTTCATAGATATTTGTAATTCAATATTAATTATGAAAATTATTTTTTCTTAAAACCATAAATTAAATTTCTTAAAATTGAAAACTAGAGTCTCTTTCACGGTTTTTTTTTTTTTTTTTTGAAGATAATAGAAGAAAGGATATGCAACTCAACGATACTTGCAATTCACTTTGAAAGGGTGGAGAGACATGTCCAAGAAGTTTCTGGGAAAAAAAAAAAGGGGCTGTTTCTGCTGTGCAGATGTAATATGTTGGGAAAATAAAATAAAATAAAAGAATACAGAAAAAAAGCGAATTAAACAAGAATCTGTTTTTGTTTTTCTAAGCGGAGAACTTTTTTTTTTAGTTATTGAATGTAGAGAATTCGAAAAACAATTTTTTAGGAGTTTTTCAATTTAAAGAATTAGAATCACAATGTGTTTCTTCAAAAAAAAAAAAATGTTTTCCTTTTAAACTAGCTAACGCATTTTCAAGATTTTCTATTTTCGTGAAAATTAAAAAGTTCTGCACTAATAGGCAGTGGTTTTAATTAATCGACCATTCCTCGAAACAGACAGTGATTAACCATTGTGCCATATGATATTCAAGTCATGGGTTTTTCATTGTGTATGCATGCATTGTTCATCGTCTCAGGTATATAACTGTGAATTATGTCAAAAATTTTAATTTTTTTATTTTATTCTCAAATTGTTTTTTGGTGATTTAATTCTAATTAAAAACAAATTAATTTTGAATTTATATAAAAAGATAGAATTGAAAGATGAGGAGCCGAAATAAAAAATATATTAAACATGGATGGTGTGCACAAGTTTCAAAAAAATACTTTTTGGTCCTCAAAATTTAAAAATAACATCAATTATATAATT
>Ga0325414_1000848_pt1 | contig 27413 bp, 17 predicted proteins | sample PopdelMetagenome_8_FD_206183 | JGI IMG/M metagenome (GOLD analysis project Ga0325414, IMG submission 206183) | Populus deltoides microbial communities from Bellville, Georgia, United States - Leaf-PdKOR-R3 | ecosystem: Host-associated > Plants > Phyllosphere > Phylloplane/Leaf | place: USA... | reverse complement strand
ACAAATGTGTGCATGTTACAAAATCAACCCAGACTGAGGGGAGATGAAGAATCAAATTTGATTGAATGGAGGAATCAAAAAATGAGACTGAATTCCTAAATTACTAAAATCAATCAATCATTGACTAATCCAACCTATCCAAGAGTACAATTTAATCCACCAAAAATATTTGTTTCCCAAACCTTAACTACCCACCAGATCTTAAAAGGCGGGCAAGGAATTCACAAGATACTCCTGAACTCTAGCCATCAAATTTCTTAGGTTGTCGCCACTGTTCCAAACTTCTAAGCAAAGCACCAAGAAATGATGTTTTGGGAGGAGCTCCCTTCTTCCCATATAATTTTTTCCACGCTAGGTCTGTGTATTTGGGGCCCGTACTTCTTTCAATCTGCAGAATTTAAAAAGAACAGTTGCTGAGAGAGTGCCAACAACACAGTTTCTCTTCGTTGCTCAATCTTGTACCTTTTCTAGCCATGATAAATCTCATAATACAACCCAAGCATTGGTGTATAAAAACAGAACTAAAATAAACCAGTTCTATGGCACCTCAAAAGCTTCAAAAATTATAACAATTTAACTTCATCTAAAAAAAAGAGCATGAACGACTTGACCTATGGAAAGTGAAGGGAATCTTTCATTTTGGACTCCCTGCCCTTTAAAAAGACCACCCCCACCAGTATACAAACTAATAAAAAGGGGCATCTAACTCGTTAAAATTTGAAACCTGAGCTACTCAAATGCAATTGCTGCTACTTAAAATCGGAAAAGATTACACCTTCTAATTTTTTGTTTTTTCTTTAAAAAAAAAAAAAATTCTTTGTGGGCATACCTTGCTTATCTTTCCATCCTTCAAGTGGTACCGGATACCAGACCAATTGATAGACTGAGAAAAATGGGAACGGAATGCAGATATTGGATATAAGAAGTTATCCACAAGCATTGCAATAAATACCTGCCCAAGACAAATCATTTTGCTTAATAACAAGTAACTGTCAGATTGGCCCAGGTACAGTACTTGGAAATATAATCAGCCTAATTGGTTATTAGCCTTCTATGTTTAATTGGTGAATCTTTGATACAAATTTAGTGCAATGGTTTTCTTTAGAAATATAGTCACTGCTAGCAATTGCTCGGCCCATTTATACTAGGCAATAATTTTTTGCACCATTAATATCATGTCCACAAAGAATTTTACCAAGACTGCAATTGTGCAAAATAAACTAGAAGTACTTACTAGGACCCAGTTATAAGTAGCAAGGGAGAGTCGGGGTGCCTCAGGAGAAAGCATGTTGCATAGTTGAACTTCTATCCTCGTCAAGTTCCACATTGAAAAAAGTTCTATAAAGGTGCATGCAGCTAGGCAGGTGACTAGTAACAACCCTGGGAAAAAGCATTTTTCTTAGCTGTAAAACTGCAAAAAATTTTTGTGTAAGAACCATGTCAATGCTCTAACATAACAATGGGATCTAGCTCTAGCTTCTTATTCCTAGTATTATGTACTTTTTTTCAGGACAAATTGCAACCTATGCATGTGACAGGAAAGATGAAAATTCTTAATTATCGGATCCATAGACAAAGGAAAAAGGTGCCAATGTTGTTTAGTACCCTGGTTTCGAAAGCCAGAAACCCAACCCATTATATCTGAGCTAGACTTTATGGGTGTTTGTAATGGCTTTGTAAAGTAATTATTCCAAAATAGAATAAATATGGTTGTAATAAAATTAAATGCATGGAGATGCATTGCCTATACGATAAAAAAGCATATGTCACCATCATTGCTAATGCATTACCAAATGCTAATAATCCACCATAAGGTCTAAAAGGCCTATCATTAAAAACAATCCAAAACTTAACCATATTAGTATCTTGGTAGATTCCAACCTAAGCCCCCAACCCACATCACATGAAAAGAAAAAGGTAGAGAAGGAAAAGTTGATGTGCTCACCATTAGAAACAAATGTAGTTTCCTCACGTGCATATCCTTGGATATAGATTTGCAGTGCCGCTGCAACATGGGTCATGGCCATCAAGTATGGCACTACGAATCCCCATGATAAATAGCAGTGAGAAGAAAATAATGCACGGTTCATTATCCAGTTAACCTTAGATGTATATGATTCTAAAACAAATGTTTGCTTCCTCAAGTAATTCCAGTACCTACACAAAGTCAGCAAGTCAACACTAAATGAAATATAGTACATTTAAGCCTGAGCTAGCGAATATCACAAACCTTGAAAAGCTAAGATCACTAGAAAGGGGGTGAGGAAAAACAGCAACAGGAGGAGATGTAATGAGCCTCTTATGAGCCCCTAAGGAAAAATCAGAAAGTAGCAATCAGAAAGATGATACCGAATGATAGGATAAAGTTTTGAAGTGGAGACTGAGAGAGGCTGATTTTAAGTCCAAAACAACTGTCTTCAAAGAAAATTAGTTCATTACCTGCTAAAGCTGCAAGAGTCATATCATCTGAATATCCACCATCTCGAAGACCAGATACCACACCACAGCGGTCATACCTAAAATCATCAGCATGCATCTGAAAAGAAAAATCTAGACCAATCAAAAAGCATTCAATCTTCTGTACAGATTCTTAATAAGGTAGTAGAAGCCACTTGCCATCATGCAACCACCCCATAGAAAGAATGTTTTTCCCCCAGTGGCAAACCCCATCGAACAAGGCTGTGACAGAAAATATTCGACATGTGAACAAGTTATGACCATATTAACTCCATGAAAACCAAGAAAGCTTCTCTAATATCAAAAGCAAGGTAGCAATATTAAGTCATAACAGCATCAGCCTACAAATTCAGAGTTCCACACACTCCAGTAGTTTGCTAGAAAGAAACTCATGTCTGTGTGCCAAAGAAAATTAAATTCCAGTTACTTGCATCTCTCCCCCCCACCCCTCCCCCCCTCCCCCCCAAAAAAAAAAATAATAATAATAATAATAATAATAATAAATAAATAAATGATGCTGTGACTGGGGTCCGCAATCATGTGTTCCTCGCTTCACCAAGTTTAAGTAAATAATGCCACAAGTTAACTTGCTAGCATTTAGTGGTTAAAAAAAACTGCAAGACTGGAATGAAGCAGCAACTTCGCTTGAAATACCATAATGAAATAAATAGAAAGAGGAAAAATATGGAAAGGTCATTAAGGTGCTGTACCATGTGATATTCATAGATGCAGTAACTTCCTAAGCTCCCAGAAGGTAGATCAAGAGGATAGCCAGTTTGAATAAATATCTGCATTCCATTGCACAAAACTTAAGATTATAAAATGAATATAGTTTACATCATTACAACCATAACAAAGACCCATACCTCAGGATTTTTTTCCATCTCGGCAGTTAGGGCACCAATTGAACCAGGGTGCAGCCTAGCATCATCATCCAAAAACAATACATACTTGCTGTCTTTGTGCATTTGCTCCACACCAATCTTGACAACAGCAGAATAACGCACTTGTGAAATGCTAACCAAAAGTGTGGTTCTAGAGGAGACCAATGAAGAGAATTTATGCGAAGTATAGAATGGATCAACTTTTGTATAAACTTGCAATATCCTGGTTTTCTAAAATACAATTTGTAAAAGCATCATGTGATGACAGACCTTTTTGGCAACTAGTCTATGCATAGGACTCCTACTTCATAAAAAAAATTGAATTCATATATAGCCATGTGCATTATATTGTAAGATGAAGAAAAAGAGTATGAACACAAATTAAATTAAGAAACAGGTAATCAGTATTAAGGGTATTGCCAAAAACCATTAAACAAATGCTAAACATGTTACATACCAACTGGTTGTGAATTTTCTGACTACAGGTTGTTGATAAGCCAGCTACAACAATTCTAGCATCAATACTATCCTGCTCATGTGAAAAATAATTACAAGTCAGTACACAAGGTGATTCACAGAACCAACATAGATTTAAAGGATGCAAGGGACAAAAATGTAGTGACAGCTTTACTGATTTTCCCATCAATAAAATGAGAGCTTACATATTTCTGTGCAAGTCTATATATCTGGTAGTTCATACTTTATACTTTGATACTTGCCAAATTGTTTGTTGACTTGGAGACTAAACTTATGATTTTGGTTACCTCTACGAGGTTATCTCAGATATTTCACAAAGAAACGAAGATTATCACATTTTACTATGAATAAAAGCACAATTAATTAATGATTTTCCACTATATTGATGGGATTTCAAAGATGGACCAATAAATTGGGAACTAAGGAACCAATTACATAGGTGTCAAATCATATACTGCATGTGCATTTTATTTCCCTCAGTACTAGTAATGGAGTAAACCAATGAAAACAAATATACCTTGAAATCTGATATCAAGCTAGAAACAGCATAGTAAGCAGGGTCTTCTGTACTGTCCACAACAAAAAGGAATTCTAGCGGACCTCCATAAAGAGATGTTACCTGCACTTAACAATACCTACGTCATAAACAATGGCTCTCTTAACATTGTATAACTTTTCTCAATCAAAAGGAGAGTTTGAGCATAATTGCACCGAGCAGGAAGATATATACCTTTAAGAAAAAAAAAGGGGGGGGCTCTATGAGGATGCCTATGTATCAGCTCATAGCAGAAAATGAAAACAACAGTGCATATATCAAACTAGAATATGAAATATACAGCACATACTCATTTGACCCCAACTCTTCTCTACCCAAACAAGGAATGGAAAAATCAGCGGTTTAACTAATTTAATGAAAACCTCAGCAAAACAGAGAAGGGTTGAACAGCTTCCCTCTCTGTAAAGGGGAAGAGAGAAAAGAAAGCCGGCAGTGAACAACTCACTTGACTTCTCCAATTGTGCAGATTATGTTCTCCAAACCCCTTTAAAGGCATAACTACTGTAACTCTAGGCAGAGTGGTCTGATAAGAGTGCTCAAGTTCCGTAATGTCATGGCAAAGAAATGAAAAGCTGTTGCCAGCTCTCATACTATCTTTTATCCGTTTGATCTCTCTATTCCTGCGAGAAAAGAGAAGATGTAGGTGACGTCTCAAAGAACAACACATTACAAATCATTTAAAAACTAAATTCGCTAGATCTCAATACCTGACATAGGCAGCACAAGCCCACCCAAGAGCCAGAAGTAAGCAAATTGCACATCCCTGCAGCAGGAGAAAAGAGGGCGCAGAGGTGGTAAGATTTATATACAAAAGAAAACGGGAAACCTTTTTGCTTCTTGACGAGTGACACTTAGAGAGGGTAAATAGCTATCCAGCCAAGTTTGATGGAGAAAGCAAACCCAGAGGAGCCCAGAATCCAAATGTAGGACTTCCATAACCCAGCTTATTATTCATTTATGCATGAATTAAAATTGAAAGCTTTAAGACCCAATCCAGCTAATCCATAAACCTATAAAAATGAATGACAAGCGACAAGGAAAGAAAAGAAGCAGTGTGTTGCGACAGCAATGTGAGAAAAGAAGCAGTGCGCTGCGGGATGGATCTAAAAATAGGAAGGAAGAAACACACCTGGATCTGAATAAAAACAGCGAGAGGACTACAGAACGCTTTACTCAAGGAGAAGAGGAAGGCACTATCCATCGCCTCTTTCCCCGTCATTGCTTCCTCTTCCCCCCCTCTCTCCGTCAATCTTATTTATTCAATATTTGGAGGAGAGGAGAAGCGAGGAAGGACGAAGGAGACGAAGAGGAGTGAGAGACCGCGTGATTTTTACACTAATAATAATTGTTGGAGGAGCAGACAAAACAGAGGGAGAGACCGTTAGACAAGGGTGGGTTCTAACAAGAGTGACGGAATATATTGAATTTGAAACATGAATGAATCGATAATGTTTTTGCCCCTTGTACTTTCACCACTGTTTTATTTTGAACCCTATAGTTTAAGATGTCCCATTTTTGTCCTTTATTATATGCTCGAATTGGCTACACCTTATTTTATGTTATGTTGCCGAGGATTGTGGCCTTGTCATTGCCGATTTGAGCTTCAAGGCAAGCTGTAGATATAATTACCAAAATCCGAAGAGATTCTCCTTTGTGTTGCTTTTTTTAAGTATTGACTTCAGCTAATCTTTAAGAGGTTCTTGTCACTATTCTTATAATCATTAACATCATTTCTAGCAAGTAGATCAACCGTAAAATCACAATAAAATTTTAAAAAATCAACGAATACAAAATTTATATATAAACCAAATAATTATATTTCAGATAAATCTATTATAACTTGTTCTCTCAACCTTATCCCAACTTAAAAAATAAATAATTTGTGGCTTCGTATTTAGATTTCCACACAACAACACGAATCCCAACACTTCAAATATTTATCGTATTATATACAAATATCAATAATACAATGAACAATTATTCAAAATAAATAGATATATTCATTTAGGATTTGAAAAAAACAACCTTCAAAAATTACTAGAATTGACTAGAAGCTATTGGAATTAGGACTAGGTAGTGTTGGTGTGTGATTTCCACACATGGATGTGTGATTGGAATTACTCAATATGGTTACATGAGTTGTTATGGGGGAAGGTATATGAATTACTAGATCGAGCATGCGTCCACATTGTCTTCTTTTGTGCATCAAAGATGAAGTCCAACATTACTCCAAGAGGGAGATCCAACCAAGAGAGGTTTTGGTTTCTCCTTTATTTTATTTCTATTTTCACATGCTCGTTGCTTTGGGTGGTTCTTGCTATTTTAGAAGGCTTGTTGGTGGCCATTTAACATGAGAAGAGGGGTTGTCGAGATGGTTGAGAAGTGCTAATAATTATTGGTGTTTGGCAAATATGAGTTTATGTTAGAGATGAAAAATGGGTTTTGCCTATTTGGTGATGGTTGTGAGTTGTGTTACCAAATTCCGACAAGGAAGAAGGGAAGTGACTTATCTTGTTTGTTTTGAGCAAATAGAAAAAGGAAGATGGAGGCTAGGTTTTCTTTTCTTCTTCTTTTTTTTTTTTGTTTTTTTTCTTTTGGTGTGTTTCTCTAGTCTCTTTCTATATGTTTCTATATTTAGGGTATTTATAATGTGTGCATCTTTTTTTCTTATGTTTCAATTTATAGTGTTGAGAACCCTCTCAACTTGGAAAATAAAATCAAAATATTGAAATATTTTTATATTCTTTCATTCTTGAATGAGGATTTTAAACAATAAAAATTTGTAGTCAAAGATTTTATTTTTATTTTTGAACTATGCATGATCTCTTTCTTTACTTCTTCACTTTAATGAGATCTATAATTGGTGATTTTCTAAAACTATTTATTTCTTTACTTCTATATTTTTTCTAATTTTATTTGAATCTCTACTTTATGAAACATAATCCCTCTTTTTGTTTTTTAATATTTGAATTATATTATTTGATTCCCCATTATCTTATTTGATCTCACAAAACTTTGTTTTTTTTATAGTTCCCTATTCTTTGCTTGCCCTTTAACTTTTTATTTTTTCCTTTTCTTTTCATTTTTTATTTATTATTTTTTATATGAAAAATTACCACACAAAATAAGATAAATAAAAGCACCAAAAAACATAAAATATCATGAATTGGTTGAATCGCATTGAAAAGATAGTTTCTTAGAAATTTAAAATACATTGAGAAAAATAAAAGGTAAAAATGAGTTATGACACCACATATTTATGCAAAAGTTTTTTAGTTTATGTTGTATTAGGTTTTGCAATTATTTTGTGTGTGTGTGTCTATATATATAGAAAGTGTTTTGGTCTATGTTTGCTTATGTATCAAGTCCTCCTATAAAAGTAGTGCCAGATGAAGTTTTGATTGGTTTTTTAATGGATTTGAATGTTGATACAAACTTTTCAATAATTACAATAAAAAATTACATAACTAATAACATCTTCATACTTAAGATGAATTATAAGCTAGTTCTTTAAGATTAAATTTGATTTATATATGATATTGTGCTTATATTTTAAATCTAATAATTAAATATGAGTTAGAAGTAATTAATGAGATTGAAAGAATTAGAGAGGGTGTACTTTATTGGAGAACTTCATCAAAAAGAGAAACAGTTCGATGAAAAACTGACCATGTTCATAATCTTATAACAAAAAAAAAATGGGTTTGATTGCCCAACGAGGTGGGATTCTACATGTTTAATGTTTAAGAATGCTTTAATTTATAAGGATGTGTTTGCTCAACTTTAGCAACAAGAATCTCAATATAAGAGTCTCTTGGGTAATAAACTTGATCAAATTTTTATAGACTCTATACTATAAGTATTGTAAAGATGAAGGAGCTATCATAATTAGATTTTTTTTACCCCTCTTAAATATCCCAAAAGAATATATATGAAACAAAAAAGAAAAGAAAAAAATACAATTAGAGATTAAATTGAGAAGAAATTGAGAGAAAATGATTGAAATTAGCTAAAAATTGAAAAGCCAAAGACTGGATTGGAAAAGGTATCAATGTGCAAGGACTATTTTAAAGCAAACAGGGATGAAATTGAGAAAATATTGAGAGAAAATGGTTGAAATTGGTTAAAAAATGAAAATTGAAAAGGCATTACTGAATTGGAAATAGAATCAATATACAAAAACTATTTTAAATATAGTTAGGGACTAAATTAAAATAAATAAAGAGAAAAAGGTTGAAATTGACTAAAAATAAAAAAAATAAAGATCCAATAACCAAATTTAAAAAAAAATAGAGAAATTAAGGAATTTATTTTTAAACATGAAAATTCTATTTAAATAAAACAATATTTTAGGCAAAACGGTGTCATTTTATAATAAAAATAAGGAAAAAAAGTGGTCAAAGCACCAAAACGACATCATTTTAGTGCATAGCCAAAATAGTACTTTTTTTCTTAATGAGGTTTGCAACTTTGTCTTATTTTTTTCATAGTTTTGGCTCGACTTTGACCCTTTTTTTTTTCTCTTTCCCCACTTTTAAAAAAGACTAAACAATACACCATTCCCCTCCCTTGCATGTGTACTACATTCTCGATAATAAAAAAAAAAATTCATGTTTTGTTCCTCTGAAATCACTGCAAAACTAGTGCAAAGAGGGCAACACAATCATGTTTGGCCAAAATGTACAATTATGATGGGGAGTTGAGATTGACCCAAAAGAACTAATGGCCACGAACATTGCACCAAGAAAGGTTCCAAAAGCTTCATCATTGCTCATAAATATAGGGGTAAAGCAAGAAACAATAAGAGCCAACTTAGAGAGAAAATATCAAGTTAGAAATAAAGAGAAGAAAAGGAGACTTTGAGCAGAGAGAAGAGAGCCATAATATGAATTGGAAGAAAAGGGAAGAAATGGAAAGAAAAGGAGAGAAAATCAAAACCCAAAAAAACTCAAAGTGAAGTGTTGTGAACCAAGAAGTAGCGGGAGGAAAAGAGAACAAGAAAGAAAGGAAAAGGAAGAGAAAATAAGGCAAAAACCAAGGAGAGAAAAGCTCAAAGTAGAGAGAGAAAACACCTGGACACCATACCATCACTGCCACACCACTGTCCTTGTCAACACAACAATTCCTCCCTTGAACCAGCCCCAAAATGAGACAAATCCTTCTTTCCAGTGGGGTTTTAGCATTTTTTTCTTTACATAAATGAAAATAATGCACAATGTACTATTCATGCATGATTATTGTTTATTTATGCATTTTTATTTTAGTTTTGTTCACTTCGCAATCACATTAGCTTTGTTTTATAAAATTATATTCTTGCCTTTTTACATATGCATATACTTGTACCAAAATATTTTTTAAAGTAGATTATTATTCATCCATGTAATTTATCATTTTACTTTTATGTTATTTTATTTTTTTTGGTTTTATATTAGTGTTAGTTATACTTCATAAAATATACTTTCATGTGTGTATATATGTGTAAACATTTATTTAAAAAAAATAAAAACAAAAACAAAAACAACATTGATGAGTTTTCATCAAGTTATAATCATTTTTTTTAATTAATCTTGGGTTCTAATAATTAGGTCAAAGTGTCTCTTAGTTTTTAAAGACCGACATAGGCATATCATGTTTTTCTTTAAAACCTTAAAACTAGTTCAATAACGAGACAACGAGTGATTGCTAAGTTAACGTCGTGTTTTAAAGACTTGATTTTAATGGTTAGGTCAATATGTCTCCTAGTTTTAGAGACAAACATAGACCTAGCACAACTTTTTTAAAATAAATAACTAGGTTAATAATAAGTCCCCGAGTCTCCTTTAAGTAGGGACCAACATGGAACGAGCCTAGCATTCTTTTCATCTTCTTCTCTTTTTTTTTTTTTCATAGTGATAAAAAGATCAAGAAATATTTATAAATAAAAAACTAAAATAAATTGTTGTGAGACTTTTGATTCAGAGCTCGAGGCTAACTCGAAAAATATCCTTAAACAATAAACAACTTGTGAATAAACTCGGAAAATAATTTAGATAGTTAATGGCATGCGTAAATTAAATTTAGAAGAAAACACATAACAAAGATAAGAGTGTCTTTTTATCTTCTCTTAGTCATAACCAATAACTTACTTAAATCTTTGAAATCAATGTATTTTTTACGATTATTTGTTTTTTAAAAATCTAGGTGGTGACTTCAATTTTTTTTATTTCCCTTTAATTTTTAGAGATTCTCATTCATGTTTAATGTGATAATCGTGATATCGATAGAAAAGGTAAATTGAAACTAATCTTCAATTCTAAATCTCAATCAATATAGTATCAAATAAAAAAATAAAAAATAAAAAAATTAATGATTGAGGTGAAAAAAAATCTAATAAAAAGGAACATTGTGTGAATAAATGATGATCTCTCTCATATTTTACAGTGGAAGATGTATTTTTATTTTAATTTAATATCCCTTGTCGAAACAATAGAATTAAAAAAAAAAAAGAGTTTGATGTGAAGAAAGCCCATGTGGATTCTTGAATAATTTCGATCTCGTGTCTTTTAGGCCACGTGACTATGCCTCTAAAATTCTTGGAAAATATTGGAAGGACGTATATTAAATTCTTGAATAATTTAATATCCCTTGTCAAATGGTTGCCAGCTTTTGCTTCCCAGGGATTAGGTTAGCAATGCCAGTCTATCAGCATTTGATAATTTCAACCAAAACCTACCAGTCTATTTGTCATCTGGTTGCTCGTTCTGATGGATGATTTGTTGGCTTTTTGCCTCCCATTTCCCACTTCTCACGTTTGAAGTTTGATTTTTGTATTCTTTTTGAGCAAATGATCAATATATACCATACCAGCTCTCTTAGTTATCAAGACAACACACTTATCATCCTATTAGTGAAGATATAATAATAATTATACTTCAAGTGGCAGCAAGGATGTCTGTTCAAGTTGAATTCGATGATGAGCCTGGCAACAAGGGGATCCATCAGGCATGGCTACTGATTTCCAGCATAGTGAAGTTTATAAAAGAAGGGGACCTCATCAAAATGCCCTTGAAACCAAACAGACAACTTCTTTTCTGGATTAAGGTGGCCTACCATGCAAGAACCCTTTTCCCTTGAATGTCCGGTCCTTCTATTATCTGGGAAGCCTGGATATATAACTGCAGAGAATTTATTGTCCTTTTTGTCACTGCCCCCTGTCAAAACCAAGTGAAAATTGATATATCTGGGTTGTGCCCAGCAAATTTGAAACTATCAGCATCTCAAAACATTATTTTAGAGGATTAGGGTTTGTTTAGTGAGTGTTGAATGTCATAAGACGTTCGATTTAGGATAAGGTTCCCTCGTGCTTCAGACTAGAGCTATCAAGAGCAGCGTCTCTGAAATTTAAAGCACAAGCCTAAATATTTTCTGGTGAGAGCAGGGAAAGATATCAACTATTCTAGCAAATTATTACTACAAGAAACATGATGCTACGAAACTGCATAGTGAAAAGCTGGCTCATCTCCCCATTTGGTTTGGTTCGAAAAGATATTAAATTGATGTTATTTTAAGTGTTTTTCTATTATTTTGATGTATTTTTAATTAAAAAACAATCACCTCAGCTAGATTAAATTGCAGCTTCCAGGCTCGTGCTTCCTTTCCTCTACATGATATCCGTCTTCTTTCACAGCTCGCAATAACAGAGAACTTTTCAAGATAAAAGATCTTGTTGTTCAAACTTCGGAGAAGTTTTTTTCTCCTCTGGAATACTTTTCAGCAACTCAACCTGGTTTTCTTAAAGTTTACCCCCTGCTAATGCCTTGTATATGTGTGTGTGTCATAATAATACCAAAATTTACTAGCGGGGAGATTTTCGTTCCATGAAACCCACTGGCAGTTTCATGTACAGGAGAAAATCCATGGGAGAAGAAACTTGGATACTGAAAATGCAGGAGCAGAAAAGGCCCAGATCCCATGGTTTACTTCTCGATGCAACATTTGTCTCTCTCTTGCTAACCAATAAAGAGTGTAAAGCTAACCCCAGTCCTCTTGAAAATTGCTAAATATTTGCAGCAAAATGATAGACAGTTCGATCAGTAAAGCATTTGATAATTGATGAGATAACTAGAATTTGATTTTGTGGCTATTGAAACTCTTGCTATAGCAATTGGAGATACAAAGTGGAAATTCTATCATGCATGTTTCCCAAATGCCATAGAAGAGCATAACTTTTAATCTACCTCAATTTTCAAAGAAATTCCAGTGCATCTCAATTTTCAAAGAAATTCCAGTGGAGATGCATCAAGCACAAGGCCTTGATCGGGATGATTATCAACAATCATATTAAGATCATGCTTTGAAACTTCCTTTGTGCTTAATCCAGTTTTCTTAGCCATCCACAACACTTTCTCAAACCTTTTCTTGTCCTTTTTCTTCCAATTATTGCCACTCAAATCCAACCCTTCTTGAATATACAATGCATAGAATTCTCTTCTTCCAGCTGACAAAGCAGCCAAAACAGGACCCGCCCCATAAACCCCTTCACCAACAATCTTCGGAACAGTAGATTCTGTAGCCTCTTTCCATGTCTTTCTTCCCCGATTCTCCTCTTATTCCACCTTTGAAACTCAGGCTTCTCAGCCCGGCCTTTCACGCCCATCATTCCTCTGAACCTATTGTTTATCTTATCCCATATCCCATCTTGGATCACCAACAACCTCTAGTTCCTCTTCTGCTTCTCCTCCTTCAACACTATCTTCCCTTTCATTGTAACCACAACCACTTAGCTTGTCCTTAACAACACGTACCACTTTTTCTAATCTTTTCTTAGACTCCTCCCAAGATAAGTAGCCAGTTTCCGCAACAGTCCCTTTCTCTAACCTCTTCCCCGATTCCACCCAGGAAGGGCCACCACCGAGAAGAATGACTACTCTTTCCACTTGACCCTCTCTCCAACCCTTTTGCTTCCTTAACTTTCTTACAATTTAACCAAGCAAGTGACTTTCCAACTCTCACCACATCACTCCCTTCACGAACTCTCTGCGAAAACAACCTAGAGAAACTTCTAGCAGAACAATGCACTACACTTCTAATTCTAAACCCGCCTGAAATACTTCTGGCTCTAGCCATCCCACCCGTTTTTATGAACTTCCACTGAAATCCAGTATCAGTTTTCGTTGGTCTCACAAAGTTGAAAACTTTATTGGATTTGTGATCAAACTCATGTGAAAGTGTTTATAAAGTGGACACATAGAGGGTTTAGTGAGGGTTTTGAATGAGACGCGATTGGCAAAGACTGAGGTTTTAGACATTTGGGTTTTAGAGAACCCTGGTAGCCAAGGGAAATGCTTGACCTTTTGTTAGATTAGAATACATTGTTTTCATTGAAACTCTAAAAGAATTGAAAGCAACAACAAACAATTCAAAGAGCAAATACCTGGAGGATGGATTCAACACAAAGGCTCTTTATTGTTTGAGCCTAATAACGCCCTTTATCTCCTTTTCTCTCAGCCTACAAAGCCGTAAAGACTTATTTTTTAAAATATTTTTTATTTAAAAATATATAAAAATAGTTTATTTTATTTTTTAAATTTTATTTTTTATATTAAAATAATTCAAAAATAAAAAAAAATTAATTTTTAACAAATATCTTTTTGGGTCGGACTCTCAAACAATAATGGAGTAATAATCTTCAATATTGCTGAAATAAACTTGTATAATAACTAACTCATTTTTTTAACAACGTAAATGTTTTTTTAATTTTAATTACAATATGTTTGAAATTCTCTTAATTGATTTCATTTAAAGTTTTTTAATAGAATCTCATCTTTGAAACTCTTTTTTAAGTGTTAAAAATTGAATTCCAAATAGAATTCTATCTTTAAAAATATTACGAAAGTAAACCAAAGGTCAAAACCTTTGATTTACAATTTCAAAAAACAAAAATTTAATATTGAAACTAACTTTTCTAAATACCCATCTAGCACTTTATTTTAATACCTTTAAAGAAATAAGATCAAAATAATGAAAATAATATAGAAAATAAAATAAATTGAATTTTATCTCTTTCAAACACATGAATTCAATTTTTTTTATTAATTGAATTCAAATTAAACACTATAATTGAATTCAATTATAGTAGAGAATTGGTTTTAAACAACTTTATTTCTTTTATCACTTATACTCGACTCGAAAATTAACATGAGCCTAACCTTGGGTCCCGAGTCAAGAGAGCCAATCTAGATTTTTTTAAAAAAAAATAACATTAAAACAAAGAAAAAAATTATCGGCACTCCCTCCCCAATTTTATCTCATTTCAAAAGCATTTTGGGCTTACCACGCAATCATAGCCAATTCCTCTCTTATCAGCTCCCATCAACCTATTCTTGACAACTTACCCATCTTTCTTTTGTTAACTTTCAAACCTTTGCCTCTTTTCTTCACATATAAAAGCAACCAAACCCTATATTTTTATTCTCACACTTCAACAAATATTCCTTCATTTAGAGAAAAAGAGAGAATTATCCCTGTAGGAGCATACTCTCTTAACAAACACATGTTACTCCTTTTTTTTTCCCTGTTTTTCTTCCCAATGAACATCTATAGTCGAATTAGAGCAAATCAAATCATCATCACCATCACATGACTTTGATCCTCGTCATAATCAATGAAGGGCAAATTATTGATTTTTAGGTCACATATTAGTATTTTTATATTTTGATGATAATAATTGAATGAAAATGAACTAATGATATGCTTGGTTGAGAATAAATTTAAATATATTTTATATAAAGATCACATCAACAAACATAAAGAACTAAATAAAAAAAATAATCAATAAGTCCAAGATACAAAGCAAGTGAAGACTTAGTTAGCATGATGGGAGAATTGAACTTCTTTATTGGATAACAAATCAAGCAAACAAAAGATGACATCTTCATCAACCAAAGAAAGTACTTTAAGGATCTACTAAACTGATTTGGTATAGAGCATGTTAAAGAAGCTGACACACCCATGGTAACATCAACCAGGCTTGATATGGATGAAAATGGTAAGAACATAGACATCGCTAAATATCAAGGTATGATTGGCTCACTCTTATATTTAATTGTAAGTAGACCAAATATTATTTTTAATGTTACATGTTTTAAGTATGTCCTAAAAAATACCATGTTAGTGCTATAAAATGAATTTTTTGATATTTACATGGTACAATTAATTTAGGGTTGTGGTCTCTAAAAGGAAGTAATTTGAGTTTGATTTGCTTTTCAGATGCTGATTTTACTGGGTGTAATGTTGATAGAAAAAGTACTAGTGCAATATGTCATTTTTTAGGATCATTACTAGTATCTTGGGCAAGTAAAAAACAAAACTTAGTAGCCCTATCTACAACTGAAATATAATATATATATCAACTGGTAATTGTTGTGCACAAAACTTATGGATGACACAAATCTTTAAAGACTTTGGACTTAATATTGATTATATATCTATTAAATGTAATAACACTAGTGCAATAAGTTTATCTAAGAATCCTATATAATACTCGCGTACAAAACATATAAAAGTGAGACATCACTCTCTAAGAGATTACACGATAAAAGGTGATATTGTACTTGAGTTTATAAGCACAAAACATCAATTAGTAGATTTTTTTACAAAGCTTTTAGGTAAGGATCGCTTTTGCAAAATAAGGAGGAATTTAGACTTTATTCATGCTAATAACATTTAAGGTTTTATCTTTGTGAGTATACATTATTGGAAATAAGTTGAACATATTTGAGTGATAAAATTTGTACCCCTTAGCATGAAAAATCTATTTTAACTATGAAATTCACTGTTAGTAAAGCTCTGGGATGAACCGATTGACCGATTTGTCATACCAAATCAAACAGGTGACCGGTTGAAACAGAGAAATAAAGTATTTGCTACTATGTGAACAATAACATTTTGAGGTTTCAGTTAGGTTCAATTTTTAGTCTATAAGTTGGACAAAAAGGTATAATTGAACTCATGAAACATATCTAAAAAAGAAAATACAAAAAAATCTGATTTTTGTGTAAACTGGTCAACTAGTTGAGATATAGCATAAATAAATTGGCTACTACCTAAAATTTTAGATTTTAACCCTTTTATCTCTTTGATTTTTGGACTTAATTTTTACATGAAAAGGAACTTTTTTAATTGTATAAGAAGGATCAAAAAATAAAATTAAGAAAATTCAAAGTCGAGGTTAAACCGATCGACTGTTTTAACTAACTCAATGCAACTGGTCGATCAATTGCTCGACAGTATAAATATTGTTGTCATTTTCCAACAGTGAGAGAATCCTCAAAATTAAAGAACTCTAACCCCAAATTGAAAACCTACTCTCAAATCACTTAAATTCCACCAAACTAAGCTTAATTGGGGTTAATTTCTTAAAGATTCAAGTTATAGAACCTAAGAAATGTTATAGAGACACAAAATCAAAGAGAAAACGGACAAATGATCCTGATTTTCCTTAAAGTGATATTGTAGAGAAGTTTATAATTTTTTTTGCAAATCAATCTATTACAGTTGAAAAGGGTTTAGAAAGTCTGTTAAGTGATTTTGGGATTGATACAATCTTTGATTAAATGGGTTGGCATAATATGTTTCATTTGAAGAAACCTATATATCATAAGCTTGTTAAAATGTTATTTACAAACATGTATATCAATATGGAGCCTAGGATAGTCAGTCATTTATAAAGTATACGAATTGAATTTAAATGTGAGACTTTAGGTAACATTTTAGGTATAAGCAATGAAGGGCTTATAGTATTTGAGGTTAAATTTATACCTATAGTAAGTGATTTTATGTATGATGAAGTTATAACATAACATACTGGTCAATTGAACTTTACACCAGATGTTAAGATTAAGAGCCAGGATTTGCTCTTGTGACCTAGGCTTATTCACTGAATCATTAGAAAGGACATTATAATGAAGTAACCTTTATGGATATGTGCTTGATCGACTGCATGATTAAAGGTCATCAAATTAACTTATCCTATATCATGATATAAAAAAAATATGATCATGACACATGATAAAAATAAAAGTCTTTGCCTTATGGTCAGTGTCTCACCAAGATTTTTTTAGTACTTTAAGATTTTACTCACTGATATAGATAAGAACCCATATTCAAAGGAAATGGAAATAGACTCAAGAACCCTTAACAATATGGAATATATACTATCTAACGACAATGCTTAGGTTCCTAAAGACCAGGTTGGTGCTCATGCTAAAAACTAGCATGAGATTTAGGATGGAAGATCACACAGCCCATATTGAGACAGATGTGAGCTATCTTTGAGACTATCGCGTGCACATCATTGCTAATCAAAAGCAAAAGCATATGACCGATCACTTACATGATATCAAGACCATGATAACAAATCTACTATAATGATATCCACCATCCTAGGCGATTGTACCAAGAGTATTTTCATATTTTCATTATTGTATCTTTTTATGTTTTTGTATTTTCTTTCCCTAATTGTAATGGATATTACATTTTGAACATTATAGCATATTTTTGTATTTTATTTCTCTTTTGCTTATGGTTTATCATTATTTCGCTATTATTTTTCATTAATGACAGAGGGAGAGAATTGGAAGATTTGTGATAATAGATATAAAACATGATTATATGATTAAGAGGGAGAAACATGTATTTATAGATGATTGTTAATTGTTAAAGTCTCCAAGGGATTATATTGCAAAATATAAGGGGAGATTCATCTTTTTATATTTATATGTATACATTAATTGTCATAATAAAAATAGAAAGATTATTAACCTTGACCTTTGAGTCATAATAATATTTATATATTTTGAAGATATATAACAATTAACCGAAAATGGATTATTGATATGCTTAGTTGAGATTAAGTTTAAAAAGGCTTATATGAAGATCATCAATAAGCATAACAAATTAAATGAAGAAATGAATCAACAAGTCCAAGATACAAAGCAAGTGAAGGCTTAGTTCTTAAGGATTCATTTTAGTGCTTATCATGTAAATCTTTATATCTTACTGGATAGCAAAAATTAAAATGAATTCATACATTTTCACATTGCATGTATTACAGAATTAATATGCATCTAGTCAGTTCAAGATTCACCAGGTTTAAAACTGTTAAAACTATATTCTAAGTTGAACCGGTCGATCGCTTGTTCATCGTGAATGAACGTCTCATAATCTACAGAATCGGTCAACCGATTAGCTTGACCAATCTAAACCAGTTTTTAACTGTCAGAGAAATAGTAACGACTATAAAACAACTAGTTTTTGCTAAAAATATATATAAAGCTTGTCTAATTGCATAATTAGATACAAAATTTGAATACACACACATAAAAACTATTTTCATCTAAAACCACCTAATAAGAATCCTTATCATGTCAATAAATCAATTTTTCAACTCAAAACACTTCAAAATTAGTTAAAAATACAAAATCAAATTGAAAAACCTCCCAACCCTGATTCACTTTATCAAGCAAGATAAAAAGAAAAAATGCATCAATGGAACTTTCATCATCAAATGAAATTCATTGATATCAAGAACAATATTTTTTGTGGTCTGAATGTGACAAACCAATGAATTTCCCTCTCGTTTGTTATTTTTCGATGATTTTCTCTATTTTCTTTAAAATTCAGTGATTAAAATATGAATAAAAAAACTTTAAAATCAAAATAAAAATTATGAAACTTTGAGATTAATTATATATTTTCTATTTGTTTTATAAATTAAAATTTTATCTCATGAAATTAGATTAAATCCCAAAACAAGAAAATTTTGAATAATGGAGCACCTCTTTTATACCCTAGTTTATGTCAATTAAAAAAAAACGTCGTATATTTCAAGAACAATATCGAAGAAAAAAGTCTATAAAATTAGTACTATTCCTCTTAACAAACCGACATTACAAACCGAAATACAAAAAAAAATAGTAATTTCAAGTACAATATCATAAAATAGTCCCATTTCCTCTAAACCCTCTGCAAAGTTGAAAAATTAAAAAAAAAAAAAATCTGCCGCTGAAAAAAAGTGACTATAAAAAAGGAGTCCTATTTCTGTTAACAAACCGAAATGCAAACCGACATTACAAACCGAAATACAAAAGGAAATATAGTAATTTCAAGGACAATATCGTAAAATAGACCCATTTGCTCTAAACCCTCCTTCAAAGCTGAAAAATAAAAAAATAAAAAAATCTGCCGCTCTCTCTTCTTTCCTGTCGAACGAGCCTAACAAAACCTCCCTCTAAGAATCCTTTCGCCGTTATGGGAACACCTGAAACTTCTCGTGAGCCGTGTCCAGATCGTATTATCGATGATATCGGCGGCGCTTTCGGCATGGGAGCCGTCGGTGGCTCAGCTTTCCACTTCATCAAAGGCGTCTACAACTCTCCAACAGGCACGCGGCTTATCGGCGGAACTCAAGCAGTTCGCATGAACGCTCCGCGTGTTGGCGGTAGCTTTGCCGTCTGGGGCGGCCTCTTCTCTGCCTTCGACTGCTCAATGGTTTACCTCCGCCAGAAGGAAGATCCATGGAACTCGATCATCGCTGGCGCCGCCACCGGTGGCTTCCTCTCCATGCGGCAAGGGCTTGGCGCGTCGGGTCGGTCGGCTCTTTTTGGTGGCGTGTTACTGGCTTTGATTGAAGGAGCTGGAATTATGCTCAATAAGGTAATGAGTGCTCAACAGGAGATGCCTATTATGATTGAAGATCCTGTTCCTTCTATGGCTGGTGGGCATGGTTCTCCTATGGGCCAGCCCCACGCCCATGCTCAAGAGGGTGCATCTGCAAGTGGGACGAATTCGGGTTCGTGGTTCGGTGGGTGGTTCGGTGGAGGGAAGAAGGAATCAGAGGCTAATATAAGCGGAAGCAAGACTGAGATTTTAGAGAGCTTTGATGCACCACCAGTGCCAAATTTTGAGTACAAGTGAAAAAATCGAAAAAGATGAGCTTGTTTAGGGTTTTATTAACTTGTTATTAGGAGGTAATGATTTTGGAGCTTGTGAAGGTACAAACTTGTTGAACTCGATCCTTGTCCTCTTTGAATGTCCTCTTTGAAATTTTATTTCTCTGCTTGAATTATGAAACAGAGTGGCAGCAATGTATAATAATTCACTGCCAATTTTTTTATTTTTATTTTTTTGCCGAGGTTAATGGATTTTTGCTTGGGTGACTAATTCTCAATGTTATTGGATGGGAAATGGTATCTCAATATGATGGAGGCCAAGGTCTGGCTTGTTGAAACTCGGTTTGCAAATACAGTGTTTGTGGCTGTGCCTCCATCTCTCTATATTTTGTGTCAGCTTGTGTGTTTGGATTTGATGTTTTTATGTTTACTTTTGTAACTTCATTTTGTGCCTTTGCAATGCATGTTAAGGATCTGCCTTTTTCGCTAATTGGTAGGAATGCTTTGATTGGATTTCAGTATCGTTTCTGGCTCGGGGCTTAATCCATCCTTTTATGTTCTACTTTTAGTACTCTGTGGCTGGATTTCTTATCAATGTCTGAGAAGTAGTTATTGCATATGATGATGAAATATTGAGTATTTAAACAGGCATGGGGTTAGAAAACAAATTCCCCTTCTCCCTACCGTTGGAGATTTTCTATATTGATGAGATATTGTTGATGGCACTACTTTTTGGTGAGGGGGTGTTCGCTTGATCTGGCTGTAAACTGTTACTGTTGCTGGACATTTTAGTTTCTTCCTCTTCAGTCATAAAAACCTAGCGATTTACTGTCAGCAGTTAATAGACGTGTTTATTTGTTCTGTGCTTCTTGCAGGCGTTAGGGATTCAGCCCCAGAATATATACCTAGAGATATAAATATGCTGAAGAATGATGGGCGTAACTTTAGCTAGCTAGCTGTGCTGGTTTATCGACCACCGCAGTTGAAAATTGGACAGCTCCTTTACAGATTAGACACTACCTCTTACCTTATTCATCGACTCTGCCCCTTCTGTAGTTTACATGTGTTTTAGTTTGTTCAGGTGAGATTCAAATATTTTAATTTTTGAATTTAATTTGGAGTGGCAAATCATCCTACCATTCAGTTGGTTCTTAATTTTATGAGAATCTATATGATTTTATTATTTGCACAAGTTTGAAAGCTAGGAGACCAAAATTGAATGAGAAGAAAAAGGCAGCTATCTTCTAAAAAAATCTTTTGGTCCCTCTGCTTTTTGATAATTTTTTCCTCCAAGTTTTGGTCCTTTTAGTTTGAGGATCAAATGTTTTAGTTCAAGATTTTATTTTCTTTACATTTTGGTCTCTAGTTTAAGAGATGAGAGATAAAGTCAATAAAAAAACAATGGAGAAGAGAGAAAGTTATAAGTTGACCATGGTTCCGGCTATGAAAAAAGTTATTTTTGGTGTGAGTGGTTTTTAGCTTTGTCTTGTAAGGTTTTTTTTTTTTTTTTTTTTTTCAATTATGTGATTTTTGCACCTTGGGATCTATTTTTTTCAAGTTTAGTATCACAAATGGATTTTTAAGGTCTGCATAGTGTTTTTAGATAAAAAAAATTAAATTGGTTGAAAAAAATTAAGGAAGGGATCCAATGTAAAAAGAAAAAAATTAAAAGATCAAAATTATTTTTAGGTTGCTTGGTTACCAAGTTTTTTTTATTTGAAGACGAAGCAATTAAAAATATAAAATTTTTTTTTTACTTATAAATAGATAGCTAAACCTGCACCAAAAGGGGAGATAAAAATAAATCAATAAATAAAAGCCAAAAAAACACTTTCTCACATTTTCTCTCGCCTCTTGCAAACAAAAAAAAATAAAAAGAAAAGAAAAGAAAACCGGATAGACGCCAGAACACTCTCTCCCACAAAAGAAAACCTAATAGCCCAATGTTTTTTTTTTTTTGGTTTTTTTTTTAATCTTTTGGAGAACTGTCTTCGGGGATATAAAAAAATTATATTAATCTTCACTCATCTCTCTCCCTTACTGTGCAAATCATCTTCTACCAACTTGTATGCATTAAAAAGAAAAACATTGGCTGGCATCACTCTCTCTCCGGACATTACGCCGAATCTCCCTTATCTAATGTCAGACTCCTCCCCAACAACCCACGACCAGCCTCTCCTTTCCAAAAGCAGGACGAGCAAATCTTGGTCCACCTTGTTTTCTAGTTAACCAATGACGGCGAATGGAACCACGTGCCAACAGTGGCGGTGGCACGTGGAACCCACGCGCCACCCCTGCTCACCTACTTCCAGCACTAGTCCCAGGTTACAACAGCCTCTCCAGTCAGCTATTGCCGGTTGTTTTGGCTGCATAGCTCCAGGTAAGTAGTCACTTTCCATGTCACATCCTTGTGGATTTGCTTCCTTTTCCACTACAAGTATTGAAGTTTCTTATTTTATAACTTCAATCACAGAGTATGCTCAAACAGTTAGAGTGAATGAGAAGACTGATATTTATAGCTTTGGAGTTGTCCTTCTAGAACTAACAACGGGAAAAGCAGCAACTTACGGTGATGAGTATACATGCCTTGCCAAATGGGCATTGCGTCAAATGCAAGAAGGAAAACCTATAGTCGATGCCTTAGATGAGGAGATAAAGGAGCCTTGTTACTTGGATGAAATGAGCAATGTTTTCAGATTGGGGGTTGTGTATCAACACATTGCCTTCTGCTAGACCTAAACATGCATGGAGGAGGTTTTGCAAGTCTTATTAGGAAGGAGCCTCCCATTGGTATATGGGGTGAAGAACATTGGAAGTGAGTATGATTCTACTAGTTTGCTCAAGAGCTCAAAACGCAAGAGGTCATCAAAGTGACGGCACTTTGGCATCCGATGTTTGATCGCTCCGCTGAATGCACAGAAATCACCACCTAGTATAAGATAGTGGATACCCTCTAAACCTATTGAGAAGGAAATCGGAACCTGCAAGGCTGCAATGCTGTGGCTTGTACGATTTTGAGTCCAGTGTCCAGTGTCCAAGCAAGGATGCAATTTCCAGTTTAGTACAGCAAACAAGCACTGCCCAACAGTCGTTCAAGGTTTTGATAATGAGGCACAGATTTGGGCGAACCACCTTCACAATAAATGTACCTGCGAGTTTCTCCCACACGATTTAAAATGGCACACGAATATGAAGGCAAAAACCGAAACACTCGGCAGACCATTTCCACCAGCAACAAAAAATCAACAAAGAACATGATCCCTGCATGCATGCAAGGAAAGAGTTCATCTAATGAACAAAACTTATTCGGCAGAGTTATCCCCCATCTAATCAAGCTTACCTTACTGGGAAATCTACCACACCAATTAATGCTGGAAATAAATCATAATAGTAGAGTTACACTTTATTTCTGTTTGGAACCATAGAAAAATATTCTGCTAAATGTAGCAACTCAAATCATTGTTGTAAATCCCACACTTTATTGTGTAATTCAAGTAAATGCCAAAAGGAAGTAAAAACAGGGCAGCGTGTCAGACTGCCACTCTGGGCTAATGGCACTTTGTCAAAAGAGTATTTGATACAGTGCTCAACTTACAACCACGAAATATGGATTTCGCTGGCATCATCCTAAGAACTAGAAGGCTTGAAAAGCTCTATATGATTTGAAGTCAACTGGAAAGGGATAATATACACAGAAAAAAATAATAATAATAATAATGAAAAAGTAACGCTACTTTCATCCGATGGGTTATTATCAAGATTCCTCGACCTCAAGATATTGGGAATGTGAGGCTGCTAGGAGAGCAGCTCCAATGCCCGAGCCATCGTTGGAGTGCTCAATGACAACGTTGTCAGAAACTTCCTCTCCCAACAAGTCTTTGAGTGCACTTTCCATGCAGGTACTAAATTTAAAGTAGTGTTCGTACAGCCCCCCATCCAATGCTACCACAGACTTCTGCTTTTCACCATCCTTTACCGTGTCTCTCCCCAATTTCTTGAGGATGCCTACAATCCCAGCAGCAGATAGGCGGACACCACGAGTGGCAATGTCACATATCTCAACAATAGCTTTCCTCATTTTGAGGGAGGTACTAGGTATCTGGGGGCAAACCAATGCAATATATTTGCAATTAGAGAACAGCATAGATGACATTGAACATCATGACTCTTCTACAAACCGGTTTTTGATGGGGACACTTGACCTGCACCATAAAATACACGAGTATATGAACAGACGACGTAGAATAGCCCAGCTTGTCACGCTTTGGTTGGGAGACTAAGCTCATTTAAGTCTATTTCATTGTTATTTTATTTATTTCATCTATTTGGGCCTGCTCATTGTTATTTTATTATTTATGTTAAACAGTTTGATTTGATGGGTCGAGCCCAATACGGGATGTTTTAGGGTTTACTATTTATATATTCTTTTGTCATCTGGAGAGACAATTTTTGATGATTAATGAAAATATTGCAGACTTTGAATGTCTCAAATCTCCTTTTTTCTATTTCTTTGCTTTTCTAAAAGCTTCTTTCTTTTCTTGCTTTAATTCTTATTATTTATTATCCTGCATCATATTTGGTATCAAAGCATGACTTTTAATTGTTCTTACAATTAAACGATCCATATGTTTATGTTTAACCTTAGATTGATCTAAAAAAAAGCGTATTGTTCTGATTACAAAAAAAAATTGTTCATCAGCACTGTTCATCATCAACGACAACGATCCTCAGCAGTGGCGCCCCGCCATCAACGGCGCCTCAGCCTATCACAGCGGCAGACCCACCACCGAGAAGACCTGCACATCAGTCCTACAGAGCGATTGGCCATTCAACATCAACATCGGTCATAGCCAACGATCACAAGTACACGCCGATTTACTGTCTTTAACAACCCGTAGCGCCGCAGCCACAACAACTCTTTGTCTTCGGTTCCAAATCAGTGTCACAAACCATCAGTCGCCACCACCACTGACTCGCACCCCAGCAGCAGCACCAGCCGCAACGCCACCATTCACAGTACCATCGCTTTCAGCAACGACAACGGATCGACAGGACCTCGTCCAGCAGCGACACCACAGACACCACCGCCCCTTCCCTCGCACCGCCGGGCCCAAGCAGAATCACAAAGCCTCGTTTTGTGCGTCATCGTCGGCAACAGCGGTAACAAACCACAGGAGATAGGGAAGACAGAAACAGAAGCTCCCAAAATAATTAACCCTACCACATCAGTGCCACATTACCTGCCACGTCAGCATTCAGAGGCAGCATCCAGCCACGTCATCGACACATCACCTGACACATCATCAAGCCGAGTCAACATCTGTGTCAGCAGCCACTTCAGCGAATTCTGCCACGTCATCCTTCACTGCCACATCACCTGGTCAGAAATTCTTTTACCCATTGAATATCGTCATTCTTGGTATGCTTTTACACTTGTTAACCAAGATTTAACATTAATATTATTTTTTTGTGCTTGCCCATAACTAAACTACATAGCCCACCTTTACATTGAATGACCTTAATTTTGAGCTTGTTTAGCATTGAAGATCTTATCCTCTTAATTAATTATGGAGCTTGGTTAAATTAGTGGGAAAACTGAAACATTGTGTTTGGATTACTTGTGTGCATTTAGAGGACTTACATTGCTTGCTTGTGTGTTTTCCTGGTTTAATCTGTCATTACTTAGTTTCCAAGATAATAATAATAATAATATAAATTATTTAAATAAAAAAATTATTTTCTTTATTTTTATTATTAGCTATAATTTTATTTTGTGTTTTTACTTGCAAGTGTTATTTTGTGATCTCAGTCTCAGGATTAGTTTTTGCATTCATTTACGTACTAATCGTTTAGTACACAATCTAAAAGTCATAGCTACCATGGATCCAAACTCTAGTAATGTTCTTAGAGATATTCAAGAACAATTACAACTTATGCGAAAGGAAATAAGCAACATGTCCAATCAAATGAACAACCTTTCTGGGAGGATAGAGTCCATAGAAACTTTGTAAATAAGACAGTATAGTGAGAGTGAGCATTCTAATGACAACCATAGAAATCCTCAAAGACCAGTTCCTCGTAGGAACCGCCACCATAACCAACATCAGGGTCACAATGACTTTGATGACTGATTAATACTTAAAAGTGTATTTTTATCAAGGTTTTATATCATTATTTTGCATTTAAAGTATCAATAACTCCTTAACTAGAGCATGTTTTATCATAACAGATCTGATAATATAAGATAGCTTTAATTTATGGTAAATGTTTATTTTAAATACAGGCATATCTCACAATTCAAAGGATTGATTGAATGGATTAACTATTGAAAGTGAAAGGACAAAGAAACAGCTAAGCTTAAAAATGAGATGTTGATTCAATTCAAATTGGAACACTGTTTAGTTATTGGGTCATATATGGAGCTGTAGATCTTGGATTTCAGCTTAATTTATATGGATGGAAAGCTAAGAAATAGGCCTACAATGTTCATGAATAGTGTGAGACCCAAATCTGCTGTTTTCAAATTCAAAGTTTGGCCACAAAAGAGAAGTCAGAATCTGTCTTGTAATCCAGCCCAAACACTGCTTAGAATTTTACCCATATCTGGAGTTCTAGAAGGCCAAATGACGTGCAATTTGGTGGGTGGAAGGAAAAGACAATTTCCCACAACTTTCATGAAGACGATTTGCTCAAATTCTGATGGTAACAATGATATTTCGTCCAGACAAGAGCTTGAGGCCTATCCACCATGTCCATAGTATTTTAGCCATATCTCGAGCTTTAGTGATCTAACCGCTTTGAAAGTTTATGGGTGGAAAGATAAGATGATTGCCAACAACTTTCATGAAGAACACCTTGCCAAATTCTGAATGGATCAATGTCATTTCATCCAGTCAAAGTGTTTGAGTGCTGCTGTCCACCAAGTTCACTAAATCAATAGTTGGCCACTACATCAATAATCAATTACCAAATGAATAGTTCTAAATTTTAGCCTATAAAAGGAGGCATTTGCCATTCATTTAGCAATCTTGGTTCTAAGATCAAGATCATGTTCTTGCTCTCTCTTTATTGTTGTAATGCTTAAGTTTTATTTTCATTAATCTCTTGTTT
>Ga0325414_1000844_pt1 | contig 27456 bp, 24 predicted proteins | sample PopdelMetagenome_8_FD_206183 | JGI IMG/M metagenome (GOLD analysis project Ga0325414, IMG submission 206183) | Populus deltoides microbial communities from Bellville, Georgia, United States - Leaf-PdKOR-R3 | ecosystem: Host-associated > Plants > Phyllosphere > Phylloplane/Leaf | place: USA... | reverse complement strand
TCTTAAACCCCAAAAATAGAATTGTAATTTTTCACCAAACAAAAAAGAAATTTTACTTATTAAAATAACTCTAAAACATGTCCTCGACTAGAGTATTAAGCAATAAAAAATATTAAATTATTATAAAATCTTATTGCACCACTACCTACCCATATATTTAGTACACCGTTAATTAAGTGTCCATGTATCCTTAAGTCGTAATTAGATACATCTTTAATATAATTATATAGGGCGAGCAGGAAGAAGTCAGGTTTACTCGAATTAATCTCTTTCTATGAAAAAGAAAACAAAAAATCCGCTCACAAGCTCAATATTTATTATAGAAAATGCTTTTAATTTTATTATAAGAGCCTGGGACAGTTGGAGTTTTACTCCCTTACCTGGACTCATAAAATATACTTTTCGGGAGATGAGGTTTCCTCGAATAAAAAAAAAAAATAATAGTTTATTTTCCAGCTTTTTCCTCTGGCCCGACATCATATTCATTGAATTAATTTTATTTTTAAAAAATATTGAGTCTTTAATTTATCAATTTTTTTGTCCAAGTTTAAATAATTAATAATTCATATGATTTAATATTATATAAAAAAGTGACAACTTTAGTAGACGAGGGGCTCACCAGAGAGAAAGAATGATTGTATGAGATAAAAGGTTTTCAAGAAAAAGAGAGAGGTACGCGGTGTTTCTTGTTTGTGAAAAAAAAAATAATAATAATTATGTTCATCACTTGCTTTATACATAACTGAAATATCTATAGAATTTACTTGCTATAATTTTAAGTCATGTTAATGATTTAATTAATTAGTTTGGATGAAAAAAATTAATAAAAAAATATATTGAAAATCTGATTATTTTATAAGAATAAAATTGATTTTGTAATAATATATTCAAAATACATGTTAAATCATTATTAATTAAGATTTTATGGATTGTTTTTGATAAATATCATAGTTTGTTAATAACGGTTGTTTAGCTATATTTCAAAAATATGTTTTTTAACAAATTAATTAACCTAAATAAAAATCAAACTAAATTTTTATGAAGATTCAATTACCAAAAAAATAATATTCAAGATTCAATAGCTAAGAAAAAAAAAAGATATATATGATGTGGCAGGAGAAATAAATAGAGAAAAAAAAGAAAGAATGACTCATCAAGGAAACATTATAACTTTGTTTTCGACACATTCAGTACTGTTAAAAGGATCTCAACAAGATGATTCTACCTATATCTTGGAAGAACATCAAATGAGATTGTAATTAATTCTAAATTAGCCTCGAACAAAACCTCTAAAAAATTACGATCATTTTTTGTGGTATTTTAAGATGTGATTAAAATCGTCTCATCGAGATCTTTCTAATGATATTGGGTAAGTTAAAAACAGAGTTTTGGTGTGTCCACGATGACTTATTCTTTCTTAGCTATTGAATTTTAAATTTTATTTCTTGACCATTAAATCTTCATAAAATTTTAGATTGATATTTTTACATGTTAATTAAATTAAAAAAACATATTTTTTAAAACAACTCGTTATTTCTAATAATAGTTACGTTCAACTGAATAGCAGTTATGTTTAATTATATTATTTTTCTAATATTTTTCTAATCTGTATTATTTTTTCAAAACTTTTATACGTTAGAATTCTAAAATGCACAAAATTATTTTCTTTACCGCAAAAATTGGCCTTTATTCTTTCAATGGCGCAAGAGGCTTCGGACTTCGATATTTTTTAGCTTAAAAATCTCTATATCTCCAACCAAAACTTTCTATTGAAAATCTCAAAGTTTCAACTATTGAAAATTAATGCCTTCCGAGCGAAATTATATGGCCTTCAATAATTTGAGCTCATCTGCATCCCCTGTTCATGCTTGCACTTGCACATAGCCACCATGTTCACATCCGTGCAAATGACCACGTTTTTATTTGACCATTCTGCGAACCAAATAGCTGCACAACACTAGAGAGAGAAAGATATTTCCTAGAAATTGCAGAGGCTGATATTTCTTTCGAAAAAAATGGATGGGCTGTACCTTGTAGTATATTATATAAACACACACACACACCCGCATGCTCTTGTCATGCCTATATAAACACCCACTACCTCTTCGTGGTCTTGCTTCATATTTTGAGCATTTAGTTTCTTTCATTTCTTTGCACAGAACTAGCCATTCTTTCAACCTCTGAGGTATAAAAAATGGTGAGAGCTCCATGCTGTGAGAAAATGGGGTTGAAGAAAGGTCCATGGACTGCTGAGGAAGATCAGATTCTCATCAATTACATTCAACTTCACGGCCATGGCAATTGGCGTGCACTTCCTAAACAAGCTGGTAATTTACACATCGCTTTCAAATTAACAAAAATTGCCTGTTAAAAGCATATACTCATCACGCATTAGTACCAAGAATAAAATGAAGATTCTGCCACACATGTCTGTGATTTGAAGTTGGAATTTCACAAGTAGGTGATCCTGTTTTATGTGCTTTAATTATAAGATCAGTTAGAACTTCTGAAGTGAATTCTAAGCAATTGCATGGATTACTAAGTAAAATTGATCATCTGAAAGTTTTTGGGAATTACAAGAACTGCATAATGTTTTGGTTTTGAATCAATTCTCTTTTCACTCCCTTTTCAGGTTTACTGAGGTGTGGAAAGAGCTGCAGGCTCCGATGGATAAATTACTTGAGGCCCGACATCAAACGAGGAAATTTCAGCAGAGAAGAAGAGGATACCATCATCAAATTGCATGAGAGGTTAGGAAACAGGTATGCAATGTTAGCATTTCAGTCAAACTACTGTTTATCATAATTTACATGGTATAATATTGACAACACAGACACACTGAATGCTAAGTTAGGCTCTAGGCAAGCCATTCAGCTAAGGGAAGGATAGGACGGCTTCGCCGGAAAAAAAATTATGCAAGGAAGCAAATATCATTAAATTAAGGTTAAGATTTGCTAATGGGGCATTGTTCTAGAGCTGAAGAACATATATAGAATTGATACTTAGTGCCTCGTATGGACATGGGAGATAGGCTAGGCAGAAAACACATATTTCTCATGTGATTAAATGACTTTGTCATTTTAGCCGCCACCCCACAATATCCCCTAGACCAAAAACTAGAAGAAAAAAAAAAAAAAAAAACTAGAAAAACAAAAAACTCAACTTGTCATTTTAAAGTTTTTTCCCCTCATGTGATTGCCCAACATGTCATTTTTTTTTCATGGTTGTATCAGAAACATGTGTGTCTGAACAGATTCCTAGCAGTTTCCATTAGCGTATGCAAATAAAAAAAAAAACACTTTTTTCAAGTTGAAGCACTCTCAAACAAGATTGGCACACTTTGGTTAATGGACATAATAGTAATCATTCATGTGACATGATACATGCCAACAAGTCATTTAGCATTTTAAATTCTGCAAATCAAAGAGGATCAAAATAAAGGTTAGTGCATATCTTGACATGATTTTTTTTTTTTTCTATTCAGATGGTCTGCAATTGCAGCAAGATTACCGGGACGCACGGACAACGAAATTAAAAATGTTTGGCACACCCACTTGAAAAAAAGACTTGAGAAAAATCATGTCACCCCAGAAATCAAGGGAAGATCCGTTGATATTTCTAGATTTGATCACGAATTAAAGACAGATCAAGAATTAGTCGATTCATCAAATCTTGCAGCAGGATCTGATCAGACCGAGGAACATAGATCAATCTCACCGCAACAATGTTCAAGTGACACCTCCTCTTTGATCACAGGTGATATTGATATCAGTAATAACACGTGCATGAAGATCGAGTCGTCGGATGATTTTCCTGAAATGGATGAGAGTTTTTGGTCAGAAGTATTGTCTGCTGATAATTCAAGAATTGTGAGTGATTTTTCGGCCATTGGCACTGAGCCACAACTTCAATTTCCATTTTCTCCACTAGTAATTGAGGTGGAACAAGTCTATGCCACTAATTCAAATATGTATGATAGCACTGAATATTGGCACGACCTTTTCACAAGAGCTGGGGGATCACTAGATTTACCAGAAATTTGAACAATTGTAACCTTTTTTCCTCCTTTTATATTTGTTTAGTTAGATGGCAGATGATCATGGATTGTTTCTGTCCAGTTTGTTGACTGTTTAGAAGGAAGACAAAAATATTATAGAATAATAATAATAATAATAATAATAATAATAATAATAATAATAATAATAATAAAAGAAAGGAAGAGCACAGATACTCGGCAAAACTGTCCCGTTTTTTGAACCAAAAGTTCGTTTTTCCAGCAAGAAATCTTTTTCCAAGCAAGGAAAACTGGAAGAGAAAATGTATAAGCATAATCATCTTGACGGGTTCGAAATTGAGGATTAACATTCTACTTAAAAAATCCTGCTGTTGCCGGTAAATAAAACCGAGCAAAACCAAGCATAATAAGGCTTGCTCTTCAGGAAAAGCAAGGAATTTGCCATCCTTTAATCATTTTATCAACAGATTAGTAATTGAACTCGAGCTGAATGAATCTTTTCCTTATCACTTAGACCAACTCCTTGAGATTACGATGTAATTAATGAGATATACTCTATTTTAAGTTGATTCAAAGAAAAAAATTCCACTCTCCTCTGATCAATGAGTAAATATATCGCAACTATAAAGTATAAGCATGGTGATCTTCCATGAAGTTGCCAACTAAATTAACACTCACTGAGCCAAGACAGAATTATACATAATGAAAACCCCCGGTCTTGAATGATGTTAGATTCTTGTGGTTTCAACAAGTTGTCACGGATTTCGAATTCTACAATGAAGGACTGCCCTTTTGTCAGATCTTTAACTTATTCCTATATTGAACATTAATTCAAATCTTGAAAAGGGTACTTGTGGAAAAGCTTGAAGCTAGCTTCAAGAGATATTTAGACCTTTTCACAACAGATTGATTAAGCTAGGAGGGTTGGAGATGATGTGCTGAGCTTTGAGAGTTGGCAAAGAAGAACTGGGTGGGCAGTCCACAAATTCTCACAAAATAAATCCATTACGTTAAACTTTCTGATACTTAAGAAAATATATTGCCTTGAATGCTAGGTATAATGTGTAGAAATATGCTTGATGTAATGTGTAGAAATGGGGAGTGAAGTAAATAAACATGAACAAAGTAGGAGGAGAAATATTCTGTGTTGCAAGAAGTCTTTTTTACTTGTGTCTCATGAGGCTTTTGTACCCATGGAAAACATCAAATTGCGTAGAGACACGGGCAAAAGTGGTGAAACATTATCTAGCCTATTTTAAGGGCCATTATGCAGAATATTAGCTTCTAATGGATGATGGAGCTATGTTACTAAACACAAAACTAGCCTAGTGTGACGTCCACTGCTGTGTGGGTTCATGTGGCATGCAAACCACAGAAACAAGTACTTTTTCCGGAATTGAGCAATGATTGATCCTATCCCAAGCCGGGATACGTGGCCGGAAGGAATGGGAATGGCTGTCCTGGTCCTGTGCTAACTCCTAGGCTTGTAGCTGCACTTGACTTGCGATAAAAAAATCGGGGTGGCATGCAAACCACAGAAACAAGTAGACTTTTCCGGAATTAAGCGATGATTGATCCTATCCCGAGCCGGAATACTTGGCCGGAAGGAATGGAGATGGATGTCCTATTCCTGTGCTAACTCCAACAAGCCATAGAAATTACTAATTTATTGTTTCTTGCTCCGCTGTATTTTTAAAATATAAAAATTATTAAGAATACAAAAAAAAAAAAAATTAAAGTGTTATCAAATCGCTTAATGAATTCAATTTTAAAATCTTGTATTTTTTTTTATTCAACTCAAGATTTAAATTAAATTATATAAAAATTAATTCAAATTAAATTGATTAATTTTATAAATCAAAATATAATTTTAATGATCGGTAAAAATACGACTTAACTTTTAACAAAATTTCAAGATAATAATTTTTTTCATAAAAACTATTGAGACAGTGATAAATTAGATCGATCTCAGTCCTTAAGCAAACCATGTTATAGACTCTATTGAGTTTAATAATTTATCTTTTACTAAATATTTTTTTAATTATATAAAATTAAGCATCAACCTAAGGCTCCGTTTGTTTGCAGGAAAGTTGTTTCCTTTTGAAAAGTGAATTCCGAGGAAAGTGAATTCCTGAAAAACACTTTCCAGTGTTTGGTAATATTATAGAAAATGAACTGGAAAACCCTTTCCAGTGTTTGGTTGTGTTATGGAAAATGAACTGGAAAATAATTTATTAATGAATTAATTTTTTTCTCAAGTTTATCTAATATATATAAAATATTTAATATAAATATTTAATCACTTACAATAAAAGAATAAAATCTAAAAAATATAATGATGAATTTTTTTATTATAATATATATATGCATACATAGCTTATTTTATAAAATATAACTATATATGTCATATCATATTATATAGAAATAAGTTTGTGAAATATTTTTTAAGTAAAACCTATTACTATATTTTTTTTTTCAATTTTAAGAACTTATAATCAAACATTAATCATGAATTAATCAAAACAAAATAAAACAAGCATGTATAAATATAGAAAAATAAAACAATAATTGAGGCAAAAAAATCATACTTTTTAGTGTTATCAACATTTTTATATTTGATCATGTTAATTCCCCTTATTAAACAATTTTTAGTGTTATCAATTGTGCTGAGTTTTCCTCTTCGGTTTCGGTTTTTTCTCTCTTCCCCTGTCATCCCCTTCCCATCCCCTTCTTTGGTTTTTTCTCTCTTCCCCTGTATCGGTTTATCCCCTTCCCCTGTCATCCCCTTCCCCTTCCCCTTCCCCTTCTTCGGTTTTGGTTTATCCCCTTCCCCTTCCCCTTTTTCGATTTCAGTTTTGGTTTCTCTCTTCCCCTTTCATCCCTGTTTTGGTTTTGGTTTCTCTCTTCCCCTGTCATCCCTTTCCCCTTCCCCTGTTTGGTTTCAGTTTCTCCTTGTTCGGTTTCTCTCATCCCCTTCCCCTTCACCTGTTTGGTTTTGGTTTCTCCTTGTTCGGTTTCTCCCATCCCCTTCCCCTTTCATTGTTCGGTTTCTCCAGGTTTCTGCCATCCCCTTTCCCTTCCCACTCCTCCTTCCCAGTTCTTCTCCCTCTCTCCCCCGACTACTTCTACTGGGGCTTAAAAAAAAAAAGAGCAAGGGTTAATTCATTCCTTGATATGGTTGATTAATTCCTTGATAAGTTTGGGGATTTTGCTTTGATTTGATGAAATGGTTTGTTTGGTTCTGCTGGTTCTGCAGGATGTGAGTGAGGAAGAATGGAAAACATGTGCTTTTATGGCTTGGTTGATAAATTTGGGTTGGTTGATAAATACTTGTTGCTGCTTCTAATGAAAAGAAATAGAACATGAGAAGAGAAAAATGTGTGTAATGAAAGAAAAGGAAAGTGTTTTCCGGTTTTTTTTCAAAAGGAAAACACTTTCCTTTGTTAAAGTTATGTTTTCTGTGTTGACCAGAATTCAGTTTCCTTTGACTATTTTCTTATATTGCTGCCAAACATGGGAAAACAAGGAAAGTGAATTCCAGGAATTCACTTTCCTGCAATCAAACACGGCCTAAATTTAAAAACTTATTTGAGACAATGATAACCTTAAAGAAAACAAAAAAATAAAAATCATGTAATTTATTTCCCAGCCAATCCAATATTAAAGGATAAAATAAAAAAAAAACTATCAAAAAGAATTAATGAACCAAAAACTAAAAAAACATATTCGGCCAGTGAGTGGACTCGTCAAACCTATGAATCGGGCAACTCGGGCTAGCACACCAAACCTGTATACCCAATTATGAATTCAAGTGGGATTATAATTTTTTTTTAACAAAAATATTTTTTATTTAACTATATAATAAAGAAAAAATATACAATCATAAAATAAAACACCAACATAATACTAAGATGCTGTAAACAAATTAAAAGATAAATAAATATCAAAATATTTAACATTACAACACGAGTAATTTACCTTATTTTTTTTAATGAATTTTTCTATCAAAATAAATTTGTAATAGAAAAACATATAAAATTTATTGAATAAAAAAAAAAAATGCAAGGTTGCACATATGAAAAATCTTATATAAAAAAAATTTAATTTATATATAAAATTAAGAGAAAATCACAAATGAATCATACATACCTATTTAAAAATCAAACACACCCAATATTATTAAAAAATCATCACAAACTAATTAAAACATAAACTCAAAATTTATTTGAAAAAAAAATATCAACTAATTCATCATGTTTTGTTTTTAAAAAGAATCAGGCCAGACCTAGTGCTTAGCTCAATCAAGCAATGGCCCATGCAAGGGCTTATATTTTTTTAAGTTTAATGGGATGGACAAAATGTTATCAGCCCCATGTATCAGAAAAAAAAATAACATGTTGTTTGTTCATCATAAAAAATTAGTCACTGTGGTGTCTGGTAAAATAGGATCCTTTGTTTTTTTATTCAAAAATTTATTTTCAATCCAGTTTTGATCCAAAACACATAGGAAACATCCTAAATACCTTGTTAAACCAAATCATGGTTATGAAAAATGCAAACAACTGCCATAAACCTGAAATCCACTAAAAACGAAAAAAACTTCCTGAGCTCATATCTGACTTTTTCAGATATTTTCAAGGTAAAAAAACATATAATCTTAACTCTTTTTATCATATAAAATCATCTGACAAAAAAACCTTAAATTAACTTCAACATTCGAGGATTATTTTATAGATAACATCCACATTCCAACCTATTATTGTTCGAAAAAATGCCTGATTTATAAAAGTTTTTTTTAGCTTTATCTTAATTTATACATAATCAAAACTAAAAAATAAAATTATTAGACTATTTTAAAAGCATAACCTCCATCTTAGTTTAGAAAATATTTTTTTTATTAATTTTTGAACTTATAAAATTAGAAAAAGAAAAGAAAAGAAAAACTTTTTTAAACACTAAACTTACTATTTGATGCAAGGTTGTCAATTCTGTTTCATTCCATCTGGAATGGCCGGTAAATCTTGTTCTAGTTCAAAAAACAGAACAAACTAGAACAGTTTCATCTCGCTTAGAATCTCCATCTGTTCCAGAAATTTCACCTAAATTTCAGATGGAATGTTCTGATTTCATTCCAGCCAAATATTATTTTTTTTGTTTTTTTAAATATTATTCAATTTTACAATATCAATCATATCTCTTAATTTGATCATTGGATCTGGATAAATTTTTACAGGGACCTTACATATTGTTATATCTCAAGTTAAAAATTTAGGATAATTGGAGTTTAGAAGGGCCTTGCAAGACTGAATGATATTTTTGCAATTTTGATTAAATTCATAATTTTGTTCGTAAATGTCATTTTATTGTGTTCTTTTTTTAGATTGATTTTTTTTTAATTTTATCATTCAACAATGAATTTATTAGTAATTGAGCTTCGAAATTTATTTTAATTTTTTTTACGGTTATCATAGTCTCATGACCCGGATCATGAATTTAGAAAGTCAACCCAAGTTGATCTAATATGTCGTCATCTCAATATATATATATATATTAAAAAATATGTTGTCTTGAATTTTTTTAGTCGAACAATATTTTTACCACTCGTCCAGGTTGTCTTTAAACCCGTCAAGTTAATCAGTTTATATCAGTTCAACTTCTATTTTTTTACTTGTGTTTGAAATTTAAATTACATAATTTCAGGATTTGAATTGAAATGTGTGTATCGGAATGGAATTGACAATATTAATTTGATTGGATGAAACAGCAATGATAAACTTGTAAAAGATATAAAGAAAGAGGTACGGGATCTGCTGACCTCTCTTGTCAAAGAAATAGTAAAACAACTATATGGATGAAAATTGTGTGATGCCTCTTCCATGCTTATTATTTGGTGGTTTTAGACAAGCCATTTCAAAGACTTGGAACCATCATTTTCATAACGCTCAGGAGTGCTTTTATATGCAAATCATTTTTATTTTTTTATTGAAAAACACAAGAAATTTAGTTTAACTACTAAATTATATTACAATACATACATACATACATTCTTATATGGAGAGAAAGAGGAAATCTAAGATTGGATTTCTAATTTAACCAAACCTAACGGGACATAAGTTTGGCCCAAGCCGAGCAGCTCATGTTTTGTCTCTCTATTAAGAATGGCTGGTGGTTCAGGATTGGATTTCCGAATCCCACAGGGCTAAAGAGTGTAAGCCCAAACTGCCTTGACGAAAGGGAGCTGTACAAAACGCATGGTTTCGCTGAACCATTTCCCAATTTGCGAAGGTTAAGAAGAGAAAAATAAATGTTTCAGATCCAACTTAAAAGTTTTATTTCATGTGTTTTGTTCCGGTTTTGAAAAGCCATATACAAATACGGGCCTTGCAAAGGTTGAGAAGCGTGAACATCAGGGAGTGGGAGCACAGTAACGGTTTGGGATTTGCGATACGTGAAGCTATATACAGAGAAATATCTCAGGAATTTCATCTCCCTGCTCGCGATACAAACCCATCAGCCACCAATATAGCAGCTTTCAAAATAGTTCGCCGAAACTTGAATATGGGGATATTGAGATCTCTCGGAGCCTTCTAATTAATCTACAGACATTTTCAATTGTAGTTTTTTTTTTTGTTTGTTCGAAGTAATCCCATGCATTCACATAAAACACAAGTATCTCCCAAATTAATAAGCAGATAGGCTCAGATTTATCATCTCTATTTCTTAGTCTAAACCCAGCTCGATCTTCAATTAACCTAGGATTGGGCTTCTATCCATCACCATGTTGATCCCCAACTTTGGATTGGGTAGATCGTCCTTCCCATCTGGGTATCCCATACTCGGATAGGATCACCTTGGACCCAGGCATGACCCTCTAGGAGGCTCAACGGCTCAACCTATCCAACACCCTAGTTGCCATCTAATAGGCTCGGGGTCCTTTCTCTTTCTATAAGGTCTTGCATCTGCAACCCCGAATGAGGTCACTTGCCTCTGTAGCCTACACATCAATTGTCACGTTGGACTTGTTTAGGCTCAATTAACAATTGATAAGATCGTTTTCTTCTAATATAATTAATAGCATTACCCATTAGTGACTATAAATCTAAATATTTACTATCCGCTTAGGTGTCACAATTGTTTTGTTTTTACTCTCATCATCACCATGCAAATGGACAGGGTTTATAGGTATAAATATGCATCCATGAACCTCAAGGTAGAGAAGAAGTTTAATTTCATTATAGATCTTCAACGCATTGGCCATCTTCATCTACACACAATACATATAAAGCGAACATAGATACATAACATAACCTCTTGAGATTTCTCATCCATTATTGCTTTATTAACTCAAGCATTGGAGAGCCTCCACGAGGAGTTTTTTTTTTTTTGTTTTTCCCAGAAGTTTGTGATCTTCAGACCCAACAACTTATCTTCAACGTTCCAGCCCAGTCATCTACCTTGAAAAAACTTTGATGTATACATATGTCTAGAACCTCATCATAAGCAATTCTTCACATGTACATAATCTTATATAACCAAGCCACAACCCCTGACCAGTATATATATGTCTACGTACCAGATCTTTCAATCAATATTTCTAGCAACTGCAAGCAAAAGAAAGCAAATCTTATTGAGAAGGTGCCTTAATTATATGAACTAACAAGGCTATAAACCTCTTTCAATCGTTTCCTGAATCTCCATCTCTTCCCTGAATGTCAAAATGAACTGCTCAGCCCTTTCATCTATTCCTTGCATCAGGGGAGATGCAAATCCCAATGACTCCCACATATCATCCGCCGTGCAGCCTCTTTCCCCTCTCATGATCTCATCTAATCCCATGCTCGTTCCTCCTGGCTCTACTGTTGTCGCAGCCTGATGATCAAGAATCTTCATAGTCTTTGTAGTTGGCGGAAACTTTGCCACCAACTCACTAGCACTTACAGGCTCTCGAAAGAGCTTATCAATATATACAGGTGCTAATTTTTTGTGTGCATGGCCAAAGCGGCTGCAACGTTGTTTGAAAGGAAGTGCACGACGTTGGTATGCAGGCCTCTTTCTGGTTTCATCACGTTTATGATCAAACGTGTTGTTGATAATATTGTTTGTTCGATATTTTGATTTCTTGATAGATTTGGACATGTTGAGTTTGTGGAGTTTTCTTTGGAATTTGGATGTGAAGCTCTTCCATACCTTCTTGGCTGGCGGAAGCCTCAGATTCAGGCAAGACATGAACGAAAGAAAGAAAAGGGGATGAACAAGAAAAGAAGATGTGCGCGTTCAAGTACAGATCAACAGATGATGTGTTAAAACCTGTGCTTTATAAGAAGAGTAGCTAAGATTGTTCTTTCTGCACTGGATTTGTTTTGTCTGACGGGTACGGGATTCGTATTCGACTTGTGCCATAAATTTTCTGTGGACTCAGGACTGGCTTAGTCCATACGCTAAATGTTCGACGTGAGAAAATACAAGTAGCTATAAATGGACCTGCTTACATCTTACGCTATTATAATCAACTAATCAAGTTCGGTAGAAGAGGAAATCAACCAGTTCGGTGGATCAACTTAAAGCTTAAGACTAAATATAATATAAATTAGATATTCACTTACCGATGGTTATTAGATAATCACTCCACCTTTTTTGGTTTTGTGTGGAACTACATATGTGAAGTCAGGGCGGAACTGGAATTATATAATAGGAAGGGTCAAAACTTAATATATAATTTATTATTAGAAATTTATTTATTTAAAATAAAAATATATTATATTATTCTATATTTAAACATTAAAAATACAAAAATTTAAAATATTTTACAGGGCCAGCCCCCTGCTCGCCTCCTCCTAGTTTCGCCCCTGTGTGAAGATATATACCCATTTTACGCACGAAATGGCCACCTGCTGACAAAGGGAAATGAAAGGCTAGTAAAGGGAACATTTTATGAAACTACGATTGACAGATGATTCTAGGAAATTTAGCAGATATTAATGTATAGGTGATGAAGGATTCAGCCGACTATATTTGTTCTCTAAGCGATAACGCGTAATATCTTGCATTGTGACAAAAGAATAACCTCTTTACTGCAGTTCTATCTGATAACTTTTGAATTATGATCCAGAAGTTGTTTTTCTTAAATCAGGCCAAACGGACTCGTGATTTTGTTTTGCCAGAAAGCATTTTTCTTAAATCAGGGCTTCTTAATTAATATCTGCCTTAAATAGATCGAACAGGTTTTAGTCTAGGCCTCACCTGAGTTTACACTTTAAGTACCTAAGGAATCGAAATTTTCGATTGATATATGCCTTTCCAGTTCTCCACAACATCTGTGATTGTAACGCATCTTTCTTTACCAACTCAAAGATTCCACCGTCGTGTAGAAGTGTTCAGCAAAAAGTGATCTTTATTCTCCATTTTGAAAGCTACATGCATGGTAGCGAGAAATTTAAATAGGATAGATTCCAATCTTATTAAAACCACTGTTTCTTCTCTCTGTCATAGTGTTTACGAATCTAAGTATCTAACAACAACAACGTACAATAATAATTAATCACAGAATACTTTATCAGCACAAAGTGAACCATAATGGTGTTTTCTGAAACAAGAGTTCTTGATCGAAATTGGATAAGAAACATTAGCATGGCTAGCTAGCTTTATTGTTTAAGAATAATATAAATTATAACCGAAGTTGAATTAAGATTATTTTTTTATATGATATTGGAACTTTGTTAATGAAGTGGTAAGAAGTTTAAATTTTATCATCATTTCATTCTATTTGATAAAATTAAATATAAAATAGTAATGAATTTACAAGTTTTAAGTTCAAATAACTTAGCTTGAAAGAATATATTAGAAAATAATATAAAATCTAACCATTTAAACAAGATTACTTAGAAAATGGGCATCAATTATACTGAAGATGCTGCCAAAAAGCAATAGGAATTTGATGACAATGAAGTCTCTCTATGGACTGCATTGCATCTATTTGGCTTAGTGTAATCCGCCTAAAATATTTCACAAAAAGAATCATGTAAACTACCAATGCTAAGTTCATGCCGCATAGAGAAGCCGGCATTTTATGTACAACTCTGCGATTAACGGTAACAATGCTCAACTGGTTTGTCTCTACCATAGGTTTCAAGCTATAAATAGAAGGACTGAGGTATATACTTCTCCTCAGGGTGTAAGAATTAAATTAACATAAGCCTCGGAGAAAGAAAAGATACAGAAGATATGGCCAGGTCTAGCAACAAAACAACCCTGCTCTTCAACTTGGCTTTGATGCTGTCTTTTCTCCTCGTTGCGTCTGTCGTCGAAAGCAGATCAGTTCTGGGCAGTAAGTTTTAGATCAAACACTAGTGTAATTTAAAATCTTTGATCAATTTTATCTTTCTCTTGGCCATAAGGATAGCAGGCAATATTGCAGTATTTATTGATGCCCTTAGTCTTGTTTTCGGGTTTTTAGGGGCAGCAGCATCCACACCAGAGTGTGTCTCAGTGCATGGAGTAGTAACTGGAGACACTTGCACTGCTGTTGAAAAGCAGTTCGACCTAACTGCTAACGACTTCAAAGCAATCAACCCCAATCTCGACTGTGACAAGCTCTTTGTTGGTCAATGGCTTTGCGTTGAAGGCACGTCAAATTAAGCTGCATGCTTTCCAAGTATTCAAATCTTATTGTACGCTATTTTATGTCTACGTACGAGGACATGAATAAGGAGATGGTCTCCATGTAGCTAAGCTAGGCTTCTCTGTATTACTGGCAATTATGTGCCAGTGATCATTACACTTTATTTTTCTCGGAATTTCAACTGTTTGGCTTCATGATAAAGCTTCGGCCTCCTATCTCTCCTATTCGTTTCCAATTAAGGACTGCACTATCACCATAAAAAGAAATTTTTCATACAAAAAAATAAATAAAAAAACAAGGAGAGAGTTAGATATTTGGGATTTTCAGTACGAAATTATCCCCCCAAAATTTAGTATTTTATAAATGTATATATATTTTTTTTTGGATAGAAAAGTTATGTTATAAAAGGATTTTGGTAATTATCCCGCAAAAAGGGAATACTGATGAGTGCTGACAAAGAAGGCAGCCTGACGTTCAAGGCCCAGACTCACTCCAATACAATTAATGGGCCAACAGGCACACAGCTCTTGGTGCTGATTTACAGGGCTGTAGGAAAGCCAGCACAGCCCTAAAAGACACGTGCCAACATCAGCACTCTTGCTCTCCCAAGAATGAGAATTTTGTTGCCGAGACTTCCCTTTCATGTAGATCGAATCCTCGAAACATTTACCTCATTGATAATAAAAGGCTGTCATATCATTTATTCATACACAACAGCAAGACTAAGGTTTTTTGCGTCACTTGTATAAGTTGTATTATCTCCAAGCTTAATATTTCTTGTGGTAAAATCTCAGTTAGTGAAATGGGGGGCTAGAATGTGTAGTTTTTTTTGTTTGGGGGCCATTTCATAAGAATACTTTTAAAACATTGTATAAATTCAAGGATGATTTTGAAAGAATTTCAAACTTTGAGGGTCACTCCCTACATTCATCACTGGTTTAACACATCCGTAAGAGGTTAATTCTACATTTGTAGAGCTTGTCACCCACACCGATACTTCAGAAAGCAAAGAAATTAAATGAGCACTGGCTGGCTGGCTGGTTTGATTTCTCTGTTTCTGTGACAAATAGAGAAAGCAAAGACAAGTGGCGGGTGCAAATATTGTTCTTAGGACTTTAGCTAGGAACAGCACCACGTACACTAGATGGCCTTACCAGCTCAACTTGCAACCCAGGCGAGGTGGCGAATCGTTTTAAACATCACGACAATGCCTCCATGCAGAGCAAACCAACCCTCCATGCCACACGACCCCGCCAGCCACCACCTCTTTCACCCTATAAAGTGAGCTTCAAGTGCCAGCCCAAGTCACCACTTCAGTTTTTTCTTCTTCCTTCTGCTGCCCAGTACACTTCCAGCATGACTAAACTTGTTGCATTATTGCTTCTCTCTTTGCTTGCTTATGCAGCTGTAGCAAGCACTGAAATGCAGCAGAGGGAAGCACAACAATGCCAGCTCCGGAAGATCTCTACCAGCAAACCTTCTCATCGGATGAGGTCCCAAGGTGGTGTGACTGAGATTTGGGACCCAGAGGAGGACCAATTCCAGTGTGCTGGGTTCGCTCCCATGAGGGACACTATACAGACTAATTCCCTCTCTTTGCCCAAGTTCTTCTCTGCCCCTCGCTTGGTGTACATTGAGCAAGGTAAGATAAACGATTTTAAAAGATCAGGCTGACTGATAATATGGACCAATAATTAAGAGCTCATTTGTATGCTTTTTGAGAAAAGGTAGCTAACATGAGAAGTAAAATGGAACAGGTAGGGGAGTAATGGGAGTCAGCTATCCTGGATGCCCAGAGACATATCACAATGATCAGCAATTTTCAAGAGACCGAGGCCAAGGCCAGAGAGGAATGTCAGGAGACCAGCACCAGAAAGTTCACAGGATTCGCCGCGGAGATGTAATTCCCGTGCCAGCAGGAGCAGCCCATTGGTGCTACAATGATGGTAATGAGGAGCTCATCGCCGTCTCTGTTCTTGATCTTAACAACCAGGCTAACCAGCTGGACCAGAACCTTAGAGTAATATTTCTCTCCATTTTCCTTCCAAGTTCCAGTAACTTTTAATCAGTGGTGAGCGAGCTAAATGTTGGTAATTGTTCATGTTACAAAGGGATTTATGCTGGCGGGCGGCCATTCCAGTCATGGACAGGAAAGATACGAGAGAGCTTCTCGGAGATATGCAGGTCAATCTGAGAGGAGCCATGAAGAGACCTTCCAGAACATATTCCGTGGATTTGACGAAGAGTTGATGGCTGAGGCCTTCAACGTTCCAAGAGAGACTGTAAGGAGAATGCGTCAAGATAATAACAGAGGACTCATTGTCAAGTGCCGAGAAGATATGAGAATCATGTCACCCGATCAAGAGGAGGAGGAACAAAGCGAATCTTCACCTCAGAACGGCTTGGAAGAAACTTTCTGCAACATGAAAATCAAACAGAACATTGAACTCCAAAGAGAAGCCGATGTTTACACTAAACAGGGCGGAAGAATCAACATTGCCAACCAGCAAAAGCTTCCGATCCTTCAATTCATTGACATGAGCGCTGAGAGAGGCCATCTTATGCCAGTACGTCACATTTAACCCAATTTCAACCCTTAATTTACAGTGCATTTTTTTAATCCAACTTCTTAGAATCATTCTTCTCGCAGAATGCATTGTACACGCCACACTGGTCCATGACAGACAACAGAGTCGTCTATGCTCTCCGCGGTGAGTTGAACGCACAGGTTGTGGATGAAAGAGGAAACACCATAATGAACGAGAGAGTAAGGCAAGGTGACATGTTTGTGATCCCTCAATTCTATGCTACATTGATGAGGGCAGGAAACAATGGTTTTGAATGGGTCGCATTCAAATCAAGCAGCCAGCCAATGAAGAGTCCTATGGCTGGTTCCATTTCCGTGATGAGGGCCATGCCCATTGATGTCATCTCCAACGCTTACCAGATTTCCCCTAGAGAAGCTGAACAATTGAAAATGAACAGAGACCCACAATCCATGCTGCTGTCCCCTACCAGGACCTCATCTTGAACAGAATTTTTGTTCTGCTAGCCACTTCCAGTACTATTAGGGCCACTACTACTAAGACATCCCTTCTTGTTTCCTTAGAGAAGGATCCATCAACCCAGAAGCTTCTGTATATTTAGTGGGCTAGTGTAAGAATGCATGTAAGCCTTCTTTTATGATCAATAAAACGTGGCCTTCTTTTATGACAGCCTTCCAGTTCTACATGGACTCTTGGCTCATATAATCTTTCTTCCCATAACATTGCCCAGGTTAACGAAGAACAAATAGCCACAGAAAATATCGCATATCCTGGAATGACAGCATAAACTCTGCAGTACTATTCTGAAAACGACGGCCAAGAAAACTTTCTGGTGCAAATAACAGCAGCCATTTCTCAGACAATGAATTTTGTGATTTTTTTACTTGGTAAATGATTTTTTTATTTGATCAAATGAAAAATAAATGCTAGCTAAGCTTTCCCAGGCCACGTGAAAACCCTGGGAAGTTAAGGCCCAAAAAACAAAACTGGAAAATAAAAAAATTCAGTAAATTTCAATTGTACAACTTCCATCAGTAACTTGAAAATATGAAAACTAGATGAGGGATTGGACTCCAAGCTGTTGCATTTCCATTAGCTTCCATATTGGGTAGATTGCACCCCCACCAAGTTCTTCTGGATCTACTTGTCGCATAGCCCATGCATAGTATACAGTATGGATTGTATCCTACGATAGCCATATATACCAAAAAAATATATTCAAACTCTCGCAAGCAAGAACAAGCAGAAAGAAGAGTGTTGATTTCTAGGAAAAACGTTTTGAGAAAGAAGATTCATATTTACCTGACCCCCTTCTGTTATTGCACCATTTTGATCACGTATACAATGAACTTGCTGTGTCTGGAACTGCATTTATTCCAAGAAACATGGCCATCAATAGGCAGAAAATCATTTAATGATTACAACAAAGTTACCCAAAAAGGGATGCATACCGCCACAATGATTAGCGGAGAGCTTCCCATCATTTTGATCTCCCTTACTTCCACATCAGATATATGTAAAATCTGCACCAATCATAAGGATATTTTTTATCTACTTATCGAACTGGAATATACCATGCATTCCATCTAAAAACAATATACAAATAACTGCAGTCTGCATCCAATACCTACAAGTCATGACAACTATGAGTTCTTTCCCAACTTTGAGAAACATATCCAGCCCATTAAATACCTAGCTATTTTCTAGTCTCAAATTGCTCGATAAACCCACCAAACGATTGTAAATGTAGCAAAATCCCTCATTATTAGATGTGCACACACTTGTCACCAGACAGTCATTGTTTATTCATTCTTTGTACTCATCATTTAGTAATTCTAAAAACAGTTATATACTGAATAGGCAATACAATAACATTAACTATCATGTCTGATGAATCACTTGACCACATGCTCTATCACTAAAGCAATTTGAAGGTCAACAAGAAATGCAAATGGATTACTTCATTCATGACATGCATGCTTTGCACGTACACCACCCTCTACCCAGGCACATGCTTATGATGCTAATGATGAGACAGAACTCGGCACCCATGACATCAACAAATAACTACAGTATACATCCTGATAGGTGATATTGTCAATTTTGATTATGAAAACAAGTTCTTTCTGACTTTTAGAAACATATTTAGCATTAAAGGCCTAGCTATTTTCTAGTCTCAAATTACTCAAGAAACTTACCAAATTATTGTAAATGTAGCAAAATCCATCAAATATTAGATATGCGTACACTGTGGGTAAGAGTCTCAACATACCCTGTCATTGTTTCTTCGTTTTTCGAACTCGGCATACAGTAATTCTAAGAACAGTTATATATAGCACAGCACCACGGTCTAACTTGAAGCGGAAATGTGATAGAATAACTATCACATCTGATAACTCATTTAAGAGAATTAAGTTAATAATTATGCTTGGCAAAAGCATCTACACAGTCCTCTAAAAATACAATAATTGAAATGAAAAACATTTGCCTTTACCATGGATAAAAAAAAAATATTAAGAAGGAATGTGCAAACCCACTGGAAGACAGACATTCTTCTGCACAAAAAACTAAGCTCAACAAAATGGCACTCCAATCAGCTAAATGCAGCAAAAGCCATGCCATTAAAAGCCTTGAACATTGCAAAATAAAGAAAGTGTTTTAAAGTGGAAATTGTTACCTTGTTATCAAAGAATATACCATGGGCCTCAAATGCCTTATGTTCTGCTTCACGTCGATTAATCACTTCAGAGGTGCAGTATTTCTTCAAAGTTTCTATATCCCCCTGTACATAGAGAGCATTAGTTAGTTGCTGATGAGACAGAATTTCAATTACTCATATGGGCAAAAGGTGGAGAGTCGTGATAAATGAACTTGTGCTCACCTTCATATAAGCATTAAGGACAGGTCTAATAGCTTCCTGAACTTCTGCCACAAAATCCATCAAAGAAAATGATCTGGTAAAAACATATACGAGGAACAAAAAAGTTCATAAATTTAAGATGTTGGAATACAGAACATTAGTTTGCGAAACAAAAAAATGAAGCTCATTTGATCGTACGGATCTCGACGACGTATTTCCTTGATTGATGCTGCAGCGTCACTTTCTTGAAAGATGGAATCACTGACACTGTCAAGAAAGGAAAATGTTTTATGAACTCTTTAAGGTATTCATCCTCTCTAGCAAGAGCACAGAGGAGAGAGGGATGGAGAGAGGGCCATACTCCTGGATTTTGTGAACAATGGGACTATCACTTGTCTCCCATCTGTCCCGCATGTCCTCCGCAATCTAGGAATTTCAACCAAAAGGGAAGTTACAAAAACAATTTGAGAGGGGCACGGTGAACTAACACCTCGAGATCTAATATGAAATAATAGAAGATCAGACCTCGTGACCCTTTGTCACAACAGGTTCACTGAGACCAGCAAAATGCTTGAATAAAGGATGACCTTGCATCTGGGTTTAAAAGATCAGAAAACATTATCATCGCAGTGAAGAAGCAAGACAATTTTAAATAAGTAGCTTTATTTTGTAACGACAATTCATGCAGAATTAAAAAAAATACTTTTTCTCTTATTGCCTCCCATTTTTTACTCCATCGAGACTGTTTAGAGGGTAGAACAGCAATGTCAGTTTTTGTACTTATTTCACCGCTGAAGGAAGGAGGAGGGGTATATTCCAGGTGCTTTCTCGTATTGGTATTACCATATAACTCATCCTTCACAACATCATATCCTTTCTTCATCATTTCACTGACCCTCGCTTCTTTCAATTTCTGGAAGGCTGAAGACACTTTTGAGGAAGGAATGCTTGATTTAAACTTTCCAAATAATGTTTCTGTTGTATCACTGGTTCCAGTCTGCTTGTCTGCTTCTTCACCAGGAAAGGCCTTTCTACATTCTTCAGCACCAACACCATCTTTAGCTGACGTGCCAGCAGACTCAGATGACTCTTCTTTCCCAATCCCAAAAGTTTCTTTGACCTAATCACCCAGGATGTGAAAAATAATTACTTCACGGCCATCATTCCAAAGAATAGGCTGATAATTTAAAAGGTAAGCATACCTCCTCTGTGGCAGCTGAAACTTTTTCTTTAACATTGGCAGAAACCTAAAAACAACAAACATATGCTAATAGTAAATTATATCCAACTAACACATGTGTTATTATTACAAACTCAATAATCCTAGATTCTCCAATTCAGAGACTTCGAAACCAACCCCACTGTCCGCCTATCTGATTAATAGGTCATTTTCAAAACTCTCTGAACAGAAAGCAAAAAAGACTTTGAAACTCTCTGAATGGAAAGAAAAAATTAATCTTGCAAAATATGAACAATCTATTCACAGAAATGGAATGTTCCAAGCAAAAGATACTTCTACGGTCAACAACATCTGAAGATCAATGATATGAATCACACACCTTTTTCGCAGTAGCTTCAGCTTCAGTCCAAACGCAATCCACATGCTTGTACAGCTTCTCAGTTGTCTGCTTTGTTCTGCATTCGCCATTTCATCATCTCAGGCTCTCCCTTGACATACAACGGTATGTCTCAGCCTATTAACTACTAATTAAAGCTAACAAATTACACAAACCATGAACCTGCTATTTATTCTCAAGACACACCTTACCTTACTTTGAGCTCTTCTTTCACCCCTTTCAGTTCCTCTGCTTTTTCCTTCAGTTCCTTCACAGACTGTTTAAATTCTAGATTTCTGCACCCAATATCAACGACAAATGTATAAATAAATTATTACAACTCCACAACTAACAAAAAAAAAAGGGACCATAAATACATTTGAGCTTCTCCTTTAACTTTCTTGGAAAACTCATTGAAGACGCTAAATCGACGGTAGCCGGAATACGGGCACCCGTAATTTGATACCACCTGTAATCTGCTGCTTGGAACCTGCAACGCCAAAAACAAAACATACAGTCACTACCCCAATACAGAAAGACAAAGAAAGGGGGAGAGAGAGAGAGAGGCTTTCTTTGGAAAATAACCTGCTTGGATATCAATTGAAGAAACAGGGGCTGTCTTGAGAGGACCAAGTCTCGAACAAGTTTCCTGCTCGCCATTTAAAACAGACAATTTTTTTGGTTTAATTCTTTCCAGAGCAAGGAGGGGGAGGGGGAGGGGGAGGGGGTTGTCAATGTTTCGTGAGAAACAAACCAGCAACGGTAGCGGTATTATTTTTTTTGCCCTAACGTGTGTTTGTATTTTAGCTGCTGCCTATAGAGAAGAAGGGAAGGGTTTGTTCGGGTAACGAGAGATTTGTGCGGAACTCAGGATGTCAGAATAACTTTGAGCTCGTCTGGGTTAGCATAGTCTTGACCAAACAGTAACCTAGGACCGAACTACTGGTCTGGGCTGATCTGGTATGGGCAGGGCTGGGATGGGCTGGGATGGGCTGGGTTAAGAGAAATGGTTCGCTTCAAATTTCACTTCCAAGAATAAGATTGGAAACACAAATAGATTAGTGAAGAGATTCACAACAGGATCAAACAAGAGTTCAAATTCACAACAGGATCAAACAAGAGTTCAACACAATTCAATCCTAGTCGCACAACACACCAGACGACAAAATCCAAGCTAAAATTTCAAGTTCTTTACATCTGGGCAACAATGCAACACAACAATAACAGAGAAACACACAGAAGGATTGGTCACAAAAACAAGTAAAAATATATACTAGTTTATAATTAATTACAAGCTTCGTTGGCAACAGAGAACTGCTTGGCTTGAGTGGCTGCAGCCTCCTTGGAGACCAATGCCTGTATCAGCAGAGTCTTCACTTCCCAAGCAGAGTATGGAAACCCCTCTCTAGCATATGAGTTCAGAAGGGCTGCACTCGCCTGCTTCAACAACCCAGCAAATGCGTTCTCGTCGTCGTTCCTAGTCGTTGATTCCAGCAAGGTCACATCCGATCCGTACCGCTCAAATATTCCTGATCCAAACACCTTTGACACTGTTGCTCTCTGCGGGACCATCCTTGGCCATGACTCTCTCCTGCTGCTCCAGAACCTGAGACAGATCCGGGTCCGCTCATGTCACTCAATCCACAACCTTTATAAATTACAATACAACACCATACGTACGTATGTAACGTACATGTACGTGGAAGGCGTTCTACATGATTCTTAAGACTGAAACTGAAGGAGAGAAGATGGGGGAACAGAGGACTTACTGGGGAGTGCATCTTCCTCTGGTTCTTGTGTAGATAAAACCAGGTCTTGTGGCTGCTGCTTTTGAAGCTGCAAAGTGAGCAACAAAGATGATGAGAACGAGTCGACTCAGTAGAAAAGGCATACCCATCGTCGTGCTTTAACTTTTGTCACGGCTGTGCTTAAGCTTCCATTCTTCCTAGCTCCTATGATGTCGCTGTTTGGGATCTGAGTTTCTTCTAGCTATAAATCTTTCGACACGATTTCAAATTTGAGACCAGTGAGTGTCTCTGTCCTTTGAGCACGGGTAGCTGTGATTTTGGACCGGACTCCGTTTTTCCAAAAATATTCTATAATATAATGAAAAGAACAGACTAAACAGAACATAACTGAAGCATATGGTTAAAATTTGGCGAGGTTTGATATTTCTTCATTTTTTATTTTTTAAAATAAAATTATTTTAAATAAAATTAAAATTTTTTTATTGTTATTAATTAGTTAACTTCTTCAAGCCAGGATTTAAAACTTATTTAATATTCCTATATGATGCATAATTATTAAACCTGATTTACTATTTTAACTTTGAAAACCATAATTAAAAATATAATTTGGGTTAAGTTTTAATTAAATATAAAAATAATGATATAATAAAATTTAATTAATCCGATTAAATTTAATTGAGATAATTTTTAGGAATTTTATTTTAAAAATAAAATAATATTATTTTAATAAAAATAATTAATTTAAATCGATTTAATAGCCGATGAAATGATGATTTATTAAAAAAAACTATATAAATTATAATTTTTTTAAAAAAGATGAAAATAACTATAATATTAATTTTTATAATATTATCATACCTTTATTATCCGAGTGGATTTATAAAACAGATTTAACGCCATGTCGAGTTCTTAAATGTCATCCAAGTGGACAAAAGACGAACTCTAGCTGTTAGCATCTTCCGTTGCTTTCGTGTTCGGCTACCAGCTACCAAGTGAGATCTTGCATCTATGCAAAGCTTAATTGCGGAGGCTGTTCTGCTCCAAAAGTAAAGCCAAGGGCTGAGAAGGAAGATAGCACGTGAGTTGAGATGGCATAGAAGCTCTGGAAAGCGTCCCATCACGTGCTTTCTTCCTATGTTGTCCTAGGACTGCATTAACTTTTGAACTCGTTGTTCTTGGCGGAGGGATAATTGGGGTTTTACTCGTCATTGATTGATGCAGAAAATCTAGAGGCTGTTTCTACATGTTTTTGATTGTTTTTCACAGGAAAAAAAAAACATTAAATCCGTCACCAAATCGGAGGTTAGAATTATGGTTTTCTATTGCTTTGGGGCTTCAGGGCGGTTTTGAAATTGAATATCAAACCTCTTTTATGGATCCTCTCGTGAGCTCAATGCTTTCTATACTGATATATTAAGGTTCTTTCTTCAGAATAGTCATGGCTATAGCTCTACCAAAACCTGCCATATCTATATAATCAACTTTAAGAAAGCAGAAAACAGCAACATGAAGTGAAGAAAACAGCTCCAGAGGCAGGCTAATTACAGGACTTCATTACTCACTTGTAAAAAGGTACAAGCAGCAGTAGTTATTAGAAAGTAGATACACAAACTCTACTTTACATAACAAGAGACCTCAAAGCCCCCTTTTATTTCTACCTTGATTTCTTTTTAAGAAAAAATGATACTGCCTGCATGCAGCATCAGATTAAACAGTAGCCCCATCTATGCTCAACTAAGCCTCAGCCCAGCTTCCAGATCGAGTCGACCTGTGGCTAGTTAAAGTGGTTTCCTGCCTCTCGAACTTGATTCTCTTTGCATCTTCTACTGAGATTCTGAAGGCATTGGCAAGAACTTCGGCTGGCATGGCCCGGAGTGCCGAGGTGCGACCAGCCAGAGGAGAGATCATGGCATTGTCATTGGTCTTGAAGGATACCCACTCGAAACTTTGTTGATCAGACCGTTTCACAACAGCGAAATTTTGTGGCACTGTCAAGACTTGTCCCTCGCGCATTTCGCCATCAAACACAGTTCGACCACTGTGATCCACCACCTGAACGTGTGCTTGACCCCTGATTGCGTACATTATGCTATGCGCATTCAGGTTCCAATGTGGCATCATCATAGCTTCCTGTGAATTAACAAACATTAAGAATTTTTCTTTTGAGGATGGCATTAATTCCATGCAAAGAAATTTGGCGAGGATATATATATCGCACACTTACATTGTAAAGAACGCCTCTCTCGGCACTGAGTTGGATGTATCGAAGGATAGGGAGATTGTGGCTATTGACAGTGCTAATGCGACCTGCTTCTGGGGTGAACACATCAGCACGTGAGGGGTCGCCAATGTTCTCTCTAATCCTCATTGTGCACATGGTCTCCTCCAAGCCATTGCGATGTTCTCCACGTTGTCCTTGCTCTTGTTCCTCTTGTCTCAAACTGGGTGGCATGACAGTCTGAAGTCCACCTTTCACCCTCACAATGTTGCCCCTTCTGTCACTCTCACTCTGAAGCTTCCTTGCTACTTGTTCACTAACATTGAAAGCTTCAGCAAGGAACCTTGTGTCCATTCCACAGAAGATGTTGTTGCATTGTTGCTGGCCATGCCCGCGAAATGGTTCTCGCCCTGTTCGCTGCTCGCCACGGTACTGGCGTGGCTGGCCTTTTACTTGCTGGAACTCTTCTTGTGGGTTACCAGCTAGATAGAAATTCTATTACAAAATCATAGAAATGTCAATAACTCTTGTGTTTGAAAAATGATTTGGTGGATCAAGTTACCATGAATAAAAATGATTTGAGTCTTACTCTAGGATTCATGTCATCTAGCTGGTTGGCACTGTTAGCCATATCAAGGACAGTCACAGCAATAACACGCTCCTTGCCGTCATTGTAGCACCAGTGGGCAACTCCAGCAGGCAAAGCAATGACATCACCCTCTCGGAAGCGATGAACCTTCTGGTGCTGGTCTTGTAACCTGCGGCTGCCTTGACCTTGCGATTCTTGAGATTCTTGGAATGTTTCAGGACATCCAGGCATCAAGGTCCCGGTCATACCCCTACCTGAATATTAGAATCATACACAAATTAGCGAATTAATAATCTTGCTTACTTGTCCTAAAACATATAATATAGAGTAACAAAAAAGTATCCTGTATAACCAACTAGTGGTAATTAATTAAATTAATCTTGAAGTTACCTTGGACGATGTATACAAGTTGAGGAGCATTGCTATAGGATGGCAACAAAAGGCCATTGGGTTCAATGGTCCTCCTGACGACGGCTACACCAGCACATTGGAACTGATCATGGTTGGGATCCCAGGACTCTGTCTCACCGGCTTCACTCTTAATGCGGTTACCAGGCTTTAGGGCGTTGAGCCTATCAAGCTGGCACTGGCCTTGATGCTGACGTGAGCGATCAGCTGTCAAACCTAAGGAGCCATTGAAGAGAACAAGAAAAAGAGAAAAGGAGAGCAGGACATTAGTTTTAGCCATGGATGGCATAGATATAGGCTGCTTGTTGCTAGTGGAGTGAGGTGAAGTGGCGACTGGGAGGTGGTGGTATTTATAGATCAGAAAGGGAACCGAGTGAGTGACACATAAGGGAGATGGCAGGTGAGATGTATTCAGCTCTTTCTCAGTTTGCATGGCTACTTGACCCTAACGTCTTACACCTCATAAGATCAGGCGGGGCAGGTGTCCCCGAGCTTTAGAGAACAGCACAAAAGGATCCTAGAGAAAAGAAAAACATGAGACAGAACGATATTTATGTCTGTACGTATTTGAACTGTATCGAAATTTGAAATATCAGTATTGTACATAATTAAGCTTGTCGTTTCTATCATAATCAAAACTCCGTATACTTGCTTAATATTAGTTCACACGACCTTTTATTACCTTTCATACTAAACATCAAGGGTTGTCTGATAAAGCTTCATCACTGTTCACATGTGAACAGAAGCACTTAACTTCTTCTTCTTTTCATTTTTTAACATTTTTCTTTGAATATAATTCTCTTATAACCTATGAAATTAGTTTTGATATTATAGTAAAATTAACAAATTAAAAGAAGGAGAATTAAAATATAAAACACTGAAAAAATATATGTAAAAT
>Ga0325414_1000843_pt1 | contig 27464 bp, 14 predicted proteins | sample PopdelMetagenome_8_FD_206183 | JGI IMG/M metagenome (GOLD analysis project Ga0325414, IMG submission 206183) | Populus deltoides microbial communities from Bellville, Georgia, United States - Leaf-PdKOR-R3 | ecosystem: Host-associated > Plants > Phyllosphere > Phylloplane/Leaf | place: USA... | reverse complement strand
TGTATTAAAGGTGAGCTGTCGTTTTAATTTTCGAGAAAGATCCCCTTTAATAAGAATGTGATGTCTAGCCTCAAGAATCTCAACAGTTCTACATTGAGAAGACAAAATGCAGGAGGAAAGTAAGAAGATTTCTCAATTAAAGAGGATGGTCTGTTTAAGATTTTTGTGCATTAAATACGCTAAGACTTGGAGGCTCCAAATGGATCAATGTATTTCATACTAAAAACCTTTTTTCTCTCTCATAAAACCTGAAAGGGACCAAGAGAAAGAAGATCCATTATCGAAGCTCAACGAAGACCAAGGCCCATGGCAAGAGGATCTGACAAGAAGTCAAACTCAATTTCTCTATGCTCGACTACACGTTAGGCCTAAGGATTTACTCTCTTATAACTTATTCTCATTATTTATCATATATTAACTAAGAATAAACTTTTTCATTCTTAAAATCTAATGCTCATTTACTGTAACTTCTCATAATAAAGTCACTGACTTTATTATCGGAGAGTCTCTAAAATCCTAAAAAATAAATTGTTTTGCAGGAAATTCAGTCTTTATCACTAACCCTTGGAATCCTCAATTATAGAGAATGAAAGATTGACATGAATATATGATCATCAATCATCCAAACATTACAAAAAATAATTTCCCTAGCATTTTAGATTTTAGAAGCATCATCATATATAAATTACATTTTTCATATCCTTTCAGAAAATTTTCACTTTACACCTCCGGTAATACCATTAAAATATTTTGTTTTTTTTTATTTATAAAATATCAAAACCACTCCTTTTAAGTTTAGCCAAAACACTTTTTTTCCCCGTCTCTTCTCCTCCGTCCTTCCATTCTATTGCTACTTTCTCTCTCCCCTCTCCCAATACTTGCCAAAATTTGAACCAGGCACAAATCTTTTCTTCAGTCACCATGGGGATTTTACATGTCCTCAGTCGCCATGGGGATTGACCTAAAAATTAGGTCAGAAGTCCTTTTTGCAATTAGCCTTAAAAAACCATGATTTCTTTCCCAATTGAAGTTTTTCTTTTTTTAACTAATGCTAAACGTTGCTTAAATCACTTCTAAATTTTATATATATATATATATATATATATATTCATTGGTTCAATGCTTTGACGATTAAAACTCTAAAAAATACTTAAAACAAGTTAATAAAAAACAATCATATTAAAATTACATCAAATTAAATCCATAAATTATTTTTTTGGATACTTTCTTACCTTTTTTCTTATATATAGGGAATTCTTAGTTATTGTCTGATGTTACTTTTGATTTCTTTGATAATATATAAGATTATACTATCCCTTTTTATTAACAATGCTGATACGAAAAGAAAAGAGAAATATTTTAAGAAGGATTTATAATCTTTTTTACTCATATAATATCTTGAATAAAATCATGCATCCTATATATCTATGCATTTGATACAGATAGATTTCGTTCAAAATAAAGGAATCCTTTGAATAATTGAGTTTAATTAGAAATATTGTGATATAACAGTACTCATTGTAGTGGAAAAATACACTGCAATTTCATAATATTTAAAATTAAATATTATTATCTGACATCAAATGATCTATATCAAGTTTTATATATTTTCTCTCAGACATTTACAAGATATTTTTTAACAAACATGATCTAAAAAATATTATTTCAATTTCTAACGATCCTTGTAAAGGCGTCGGTACTGCAAATTTCTTACTGATTGTTAAATTTCAAGAACTCCTGTGATGAACATATACAGTCTAGCTATTGAAAGTGAAGCCAAACGAAGTAATTTAATAATCAATTATCAAACTTTATAAGAACGCATGCTCATAGCACATAATTAATGACAGCTGAAATTGTATCAGACACAATATTGCATAGAGGGGATCCCGATTAATTAGTACCGAAAAACCACTCAACGTCCTATATTATAGCTAGTCAAGAAGTTGGCAAAGCTGACTATTGTCTGATATTCTCCTAAGACATCTTGCAAGTCGTACATGAGCTTTCCAACTCTTAAAGATCGCAGCAAAGTGAAACCAAGATCGATGCAATACGTTATCTTTAACAAGTTCATCAATATCAAGCATGCCCGAGGATCTGAAACCATGAGCCAGTGCAACTTCAGTACTTGAGAATTAGGAAAAGCTCTGGTGAGTGTGAATGCCCTCGTAGGTTGTTATTACATATCTTGGATCATCCCTGTCTCTTTCTACTCTCTTCTTCACAGGGCAGCCTTCAACCGAGCACCTGTAGTAATTCCTGGTAACAAACACATGATTTTATAAGGTCATTATGACATTATGCATTGCAGATTAGTACTGATCTTAGCTGCAGTTCTCATTGATCAAGTTATGGCTCGCAATTTCTTAACAGTGGTAAAATATTTAGTATAAATCTCGTTCATCTAGCCTATGATCCGAAGCACAAATATGTAACAAAGCATTGTATGAATATATACCTCGGGTTTGGACTATTCTTCACCATCTTTTTCCCATATTTCCTCCACTTGTACCCATCATCTAGTATTTCAATCTCTGATTTTGTTTTGAAAGCAACCCTTTCTTTGGCTTCCTTCTTCTCTCGCCCTTCTTCACCCTCTCCTAAATAAGACACGAGCAATTAATTAATTACTACCACAAACACGAGGATGCGACAAACATATATGGAATTAATATATAATGAAAACAAAGATATCAGGTTGCTAATTATCAACATCCTTACAGCAATGGCTAAACTGCCAGAATTATCATGGCTTCTCAATATGTATGTGCACGTACATGCTTATTAATTCATGACTTAATTTGCTTACCACCACTTAGCTCTTCATGAGGGCTGCTACTTCCACCTGACTCACCAACGACATGTGCTCTATAAACCGGGTTGCAGGCATAACTGGAAGCTATTGACGATGGAGCATCTTCTAGCGCTATCCATTCATCGAAGGTGAAGAACTCTGAGAGCTCAAAATTGGACAGCTGGTCGTGAGCGTAGTCACTCAGCTCGGGTGTATCCTGCTGTGTGCTAAACTTAGGACTGGACATCTTAGTATAAAAAATCAGATCATAATTCTCTTGATCACCAAAGCAATCAACCTGACTTTTCAGTATTATAGAATTATATATCTAAGTGTCTCTATTTATGGCAACCTAGTGTTGGCTGCTTCGTTACGACCTTCCTGTGACGTTGCAGGAAACTTCAAAGCTAATGCCAAGTGACCGGGAAGTTTGATGGTCAGTCATAGCATTTTAGCTTCTTGACGTTTAAAGGTGGTGGGGCATGCCAAGGATGACTTCGAGGAAGACTCGGGCTTGATTTTTGTGAATTTGATTTTAGGTCTCGTGGTTAGACCAACCCGTTCACCACGGTGAAGATTGCTATAAGTATGACAAAATGATAATGGGGTCATTTGAGTGTGACAGTTCTAAAAGAAAAAAGAGGGTGTAGCAGATTATTTCTCGAAGCATATAAGCTTTCTTTTATTAAGATAATAGTTATTAAACCTCGAGGTTGGATTGTTCAAATTTGAGTAGATGAGTTAACTTCGGATTGTCCTTGAATTAGATTTTTTTTTAAAGATTAAATTAATGTTATTTTGAAAAAAAAATAATTGATTTGTGATAGGATTGAATAGGTTAAACTAGGTAAATTACTAATTGATTTTTTTATACTCATGTTGAGCTAGTAGCGAGCCAATTGAATCTCAAGTTAACTTATCCGACGGAACATGTATGAATTTGTGGTATCCAAACCTAACTCAATCAGATCTTGAATATTTATCGGGTATTCATAACTGAAATCCAAATTTAAAATCAAAACCCGAATACTTATAATTTACAACTATTCAGTATATAATCAGCTTTGTATACATGTAAATTTTTAAAACTTTAAAATTGTTTATTTATTTTGAGTTGGGTCGGGTTTTGGCAGACCACTAGCTATATCCAACCCAAAACATGACGTTTTCCATTTAGTTTTTACCCGAACCCAATCCGAAGTGTCCATTGGTCGAGGTAAAATTGGAATCCTATTGGTCAGTGACAAGTACGCACAAAATATATACATCTTATGTGTTCATACAATATGAATACCAGAAGGTCTGAATTCATTTATTGAGTACTAAGTTTGCCGCCTCATTTATTTTCTCCCAAATTTGCCACCTGTGCTGTGAGAGATGAGCTAAAGCTTTCAAAATCATAGATGGAAGACAGTCAGCGAAGAATGCATAAAGCCTTGTCAACGAAGTTTCATATTTAGCTGTGGTGTTTGTTTTTATATTTAAAAAAAAAGTTAATTTTTTTATTTTAAATTATTATTTTTTTAATATTTTTAAATTATTTTGATATGCTGATGTAAAAATAATTTTAATAAATAACTGTAATTACTGGGAAGGAAAAAAAATAGTTTTTTGTTTTTTAATTTTTTAAAAAATATGTGTGTAATAGCTTTTTGACGTGGTTTTATTTTATAACTTCATGTAAAAAATAAAAAATAAAAGTACATAAGGCTTTTTGGTGTTGAATTATGTTCTTCCGATGTTGACACCTTGAATGTGACCGGATTGTAAAATCTTCAAAATTCCAAGAAAATTCCCGGTTTTTTATTTTTTATTTTTGGGAAAAGTGATTCGGAAATATTTTTCTATGTTATTTCAGGGAAAAAAAAACATTTCATGGGCAATTATTATTATTAATTTTTTTTTATCTATTGAAAGGTCAAATATTAGTCTTGATCTCTCGAAAGGCATAGGCTAGACTAGACAAGTAATACATCGTACGGAGACAGCTGTCAAAGAGCATCCAACTAACATCTTTCGAATCCATACCACGCCGTTTCATGGAATGGCTACGGCAGCTTTTTGCGCGGGGTCTTCTGGAAAACACAGTAAAAATATTTTTTATTGTCTGTATTCTTATAACCAGGCAGAACAGCAAACGCAAACGCAAACGCAAACGCAACCACAATCTCTCCGAGCTGCATGATTATAGACAGAAGTAGGGGGGATGGCATTCCTACAGTTACCAGCTGATTATAGCCAATTAGCCACAGTGTAACGCAAAATTCAAACTTATAAAAGGCCGTGTTAAAAAGTCAAGCCCATTCACCAACCAAGGTGAACATTTGGAATCTTCCGACGGTGGAAGGAAGGGCATCGCCATTTTAACCAAGTTTAATATCTTCTTCAATTCAATGTATCGAGAGGAAATCAGACTCTTTGCCTCACTCGGAAGCTTATGAGTAACTTCCAGCTTAATTAGAGTTGTTTTCTTCTGTGCCGCCCGCTGATCCGACCCTGAGCCTTCACCAAGTCTATCTTTCTTAGGGTCTGCCAATTCTTTCAAAGGCCTTTCTTCCAGGAAGCCACTTGCTAGACCTCACCAACGTCAAAAAAGTGTTAAAGAAGCAGTTTGAAGTAAATTTAGGTTATGTTTGGAATGGTTTAAATAATAATAATAATAATTTAAGTTGTTTTTTTACTTTGATTTAAAAAAAAGATTTTAAATTTTTAACTTTTAACTTATTAATTATAGCTTATATAACATTTTTTATCATTAAAAAAAATACTTTGGGTCATTTTTTCCAGTCAAATATATTTCTAATTTAAAATGATTTTAACTCATTTTATTTCAGGTTATTTATGAAAGATAAATTTTAGATTATTACTCAAAATAAAAAATCATAATCCCGGTTGACTTCAATTTATCTTTGACTTATTTTCAAATTTTATTACTTCTGGATATCTAATTGAACCAAGTATTCATAAAAATTTGTACTTCCATAAGTCTACAAGTATGATTTGCATTTACATTCCAACAATTTTTTTTTCTTATTTATTATATCTTCATTAAGAATTCAAGATTTGAAGATCAACATAATAATTATTAATTACTATCTTAAATTTTAAATTTTTTTCATATGAGCATTTGTTTTCTCTTTATTTAAGTTGCAAAAACTTCCAAAATTTATTTAGTCAAGTTCTTCAATTATATTTAACCTAAAATATGTATTGACGGAGTTATTAAATTAACATCTTCACCAAATATGCGTGAACTTTTCAATTTATTTCTAATTTTATTTTTTTACTCAATTTTTTTATTTAAGTTTTTGAGCTTTTAAAAAATAACTAATCAAATGTTTTTGTTATAATACTTCTATTAGAGAATAATATAAATCTCATTTAGAATATCAATAATAACTTACGCTTTTAGATTTAAATGATTTTTTTACTATAGTATTAAAGTTTTGTTAATCAAATAGTTACGGGTTTGAATCTCATTATCTATATTATATTTTATAAAATTAAATATAAATAATAATGAGTTAGTGCAAATTTTAAATTAAAAAACTTTTTATTTAAAAAAATATATTAAAAAATAATATAAATTATAAACATAATACTTTAACATTGTTGATATCCACTTAAATATCTAGCTGAAATCATACAAGGGGGTATATTTAACAAGATAAAAAAGTAAAAACATCAAAAATAATTTTGGTTAAAAATAACTAAATCAATCCATCTCAAATAGTTGCTGCGAGTTTGGTTGAAAATAAAGCTTTTATTGGGTTTGATGATTGTGATTTATATATATATATATATATAATAAAGGGTATTTTCGAACTATTCTGAGTTGTGTTTGATGATGCACGGGAGAGAAAGTAACTAATGGGGGCGAGTTGATATTGATGATGGACTGAGTGTGGTGTTGATGATTTCGGTTTTTGTTTAAAATTGTTAAATGTTTAAAAATATTAGATTTTTTAAAATAAAAATGGATTTGAAAATAAAACTATCTTGTTAACATATATCAAAACGAGTCTTAAAAAAAATACTTAATTAAAAAATATTTGAAAACTCAAGCTTAATTGGAAAAAGTAAATATAAACACTAAAAAAAATAGAAAATATATACTATAATTGTAAAATTTGACTGGAGACAAGGGCAGGTTACAAATCATGAAAATCATTTTTTATTTTTTTAAATGATAAAAAATACATTGTTTTAACAAAAATAAGTTAAAAAAAATCAATGGTTAATATCCAGATCAACCAGTCAAAATAATATTTTAATTAGATTATTTGAGTGTTTTTTTGTTTAATTTAAAACTAATTAAATCCCAGATTGACTCACTAAGTTCAAAAAAAAAAAAATCAATGGTTAATATGTATGATGATTTTGTTAAAAAAGCAAAAGAAGGAAAGTAAAAACATTAATTTTACTTTCAAAATACTTTTCATATTAATTTTACTATTAAATCATTTTTATTTCTGAATTAAGAACTTATTGTTAGAATCGCTTAACAAAAAGTAATAATTTTAATATAAAATGATTTCATTTTTTTACAAGATACAATATCATTTGAATAAAATTATGAAAAAGAAATCTTTAGAATAAAATGAAAGTTCTCAATTGAATTTTTTAGAAAATAAAAGAATAAAATAGATATAAAATAATTGTTTAGTGGTAAGCATAGTTTTAAAACTCCAAACCGGCTCAGCTGGCGGGTTGACTGGGATCCAGTTGGCTCAGGACTTTAACCGAGTCTTAAAAAGCAAAAACCAGAGTCACAGTTGACCCAGTCAAGCTCAGATGACCCGCCAGGTCAACCTCAGACCCAAAAAGAACAAGTACCCAGAATCAAAATCAAGAATCTATGATTGAATCTATATCTAGATGCAAAATCAAGGTAAAAAAGCTAGAAACAATGTGAAGATTGAATCTAGATCAGAAATTTAAGAATACTATAAAGATTGAGTCTTTTAGAAAAATAGTAAGTACCCAGAAGCAAAATCAAGGTCAAGAAACTAAAAGGGCTGTAAAGATTCAGACTTTTCTCATAAGAATTAACATACAGATGGTTAGATTATTAGGCTACAGATAACCACATGAGAGATATAGAGTTTCCTCCGATTGATTGAGTCGGTGGGCAAGCGAACTCTCCAACCCAGTCTCCTAGAGTCTAAGACAGGGAGGGAGCAAGTTTTCAAGGGGAGACGGCAGGTTAACGAGCCAGTTTCTTTCACCAATCATGTGAGCTAGCTTCTATCTTTCTTCCATAAGAGAGGCTAGACAAAGAAGGATTTGCAGTGATTTACTTTAGTGAATGTCAAATATGTATATTTAAAGCAAAGAAAGAATGAATTATGGAGATTTGATTGTTTGGAGGGGTGGATGGTGGGTGAATATAATTTTTATTGAAAGATTCTTATTTTTATTCTTAATTTGTTTTTTATAAAAAAATAAATTAACCCGGGTGAGTTTTAACCAGGGTTAATTACCGGACCAAAATTGTGGTGGTAATATTGAGATTACAAAAGAAAAGAACGCCTCGTCGTCTAGTTGCACTTTTAACTTAGCGCAATTAAGACATCCCTTTCGCTCCCTCACAGTTACTCAGAGCCACCACACTATGGCTCGAAACAAGGCGCCTTCCGTCAAACCCAAACCGAAACCAAAACAAACCACCGATAAATCCGCAAAGCCACGGCTGAACAACGCCGAACGGTCCGCTTACTTCGCTAGAAGAGAAGCAGCCAAGGTCTTACACACGGTTCTTCAAGGAGACGCTAAACGCCAAGCCGTTGCCTCCATTAAATCACTTGTCTACAGCCCTTCCATTAGAAACAAAAAAGCAACTTTCGCTCTTGTTTGCCAAACTCTCAAACGTAAGTCAGCTTTATCAAATTTATAATAGTATTTTTCCAATGCTAACCGAGCAGTGCCGAAGAGAGTGAAATGCTTATAATTCAAGCTAAATGTGTTCTTTTTTTTTGAATTTTCAGATCTAAGAATAATCAAGGATGTTTTGGAGAGTGCGAATATACTTAATAGCAAGTGGAAGGTAAAGAAAAATAAAATATTTTTTCATTTTTTCATTTTATTAAGATTTTTTTTTTGGATTAAATTTGTGTTTATTGTTATGTTATTGCAGAGACAAGAGGAATTGATTTATATTATAGCTTATGACGTTTTATTTGGAAAGGTAATTTATGCTAATTTAATAAAAAAAAATATAATTCTATTATGCGTGGAGTGATATTTGATATTTTTGGTGGTGGTTTGAGTGGAGTGTTAATTTTTCGTAGGAGATTTCATTGGTTGGCGGTGATGCGGAGAAGTTCCTTGCATGTCGAAAAGATGCTATGCAGTCAGCTTTAGCTAAGCTTGTAGTGAGAAAAAAAGCGAAGAACATTGATGACTTTATTGCTCTTTATCAGCCTCCGGGTACATATTCTTGTTAATTTTGAATTTTAGTTGCGCTCCGTGGTAAAGCTGTTAGAGTGAGAAGGGTTACTTGAGGATAGGTTTAGTTTTAAGTTCTACATTCCTTTGCTATAATTGATCTAAGTTGAGACTCTATTATTGTTAGATTTTGGATTTTGTTTTTCCTTGTCCTTGACCTTCTTTGAATTTTTTAAAGGTTAGTTGTCTGCTTTTTTACAATTTTGTGAACATTTGGGTGCTAATTATGGTGCAGATATTACAAAACCCTGTTACGTTCGCGTAAATACCTTGAAATTGGATGTTGATTCTGCCTTGCATGAATTAGGAAAACAATTCAAGGTACTTTCTGAGATTTCTGTGAAGCTTTAGTGAGGGAGTTTGAAATATTTGTGCAAAGTAGCTGTTATCCTTTCACGTGAAAGGAATCTTGAATGTCATGAACTGGAAATAATTTTTTTATGTTTTTTGTTCTTTTGTTAAACAGGTTCAGAAGGACGACATGATACCTCACTTGTTGGTGCTCCCACCACATACTGATTTGCATAATCACTCTCTGGTCTTGAATGGAAGCATCTTTGTGCAAGTAAGAAGTTTTTTGAATTTTACATTGATGCTGTAACTAAAGCTTTTGATATTCAAATTTACACTCAGAAAACATGTCAAGTCCAGTTCTTTTAAATAAGCACGAGATTGGAAAGGTGCGGGGGTTTAATTTAACCAAAAAGGTTTGCAGTGAAAAGGCAACTTTTATGTGTATTTTTTAAGGCCAATAAATGTTCATGGACAGAGTGATTAATAAATATGGAATCAATTCAAGAATCAAAAATCAAAATTTGGGAGCCAATATTGGTGTTTTCCTGGTACTGCAAATCAAATGCATGAAGTTATATTGTGGTTCTTTCTTGTTCTTTTGGAATGAGAAACCAATCTGAATTTTTTGTAATTGTTTTGGAATCTAAGAGATGTGGAACATTCTACCATATGCATTTACGAATTCTGGAAGGCATATCACCTTAGTTTCCATCTGCTTCATACCCAGTGTTAGATTTCCTTCCACAGTTGAAAATTCTAATGATTCTGAATCACTTTGCAAGGAAAGTGGCTGCATAATGAGACATAAAATTGAGAGTCAAACATGAATCCTGACTTTGACCAGGAAAAACCAAAGGAAAATTACTTATCAAAACCAACAAAACACACATACTAGAAGGAAGACCCACCTATTGTAGAAGAACAAGAAATTATTAATACATCCCTTAACTCCTAAAAAATCAACTTAATTAAGGAAAATAAGAACATACTGAAGTATGGAAATTAGCAACATACTGAATTATGGAAACATGAAATTGAGAATTAATGCAACTAAAATACAGATATAAAACACCATAGTGATAAGACCACACTGCATCTTTTACCAATATAGTAGGCTTCTTTGATTCTTGAGACCCACATTGTTCCCATTGAAGCATTTTTTTTTCTTGATAAAAAATTTGTTGACTAAGGTTTGCTGATAAATTCTTATTTAAGTCTTTCTATGTGACTTATAATGGAATCCTCTATTTTCATAGGGAAAGGCAAGTTCAATGGTGGCAGCAGTTCTTGATCCCAAACCAGGATGGGAGGTGAGTTTTGGTAAATGCTAGCTACTTTCTACATTCTTTCTCTGCTTATTGTATTGGTAACTTGTTAAAATCTTTTACTAGTCAGTTTTAGATGTGCCTTTTCTTTTCCCCTCCAGAACCTGGGGCATACCCATTCCCATTTGATTTGATAATTTAACATAGTTTGGTAGCATGTGTTTTACCTGTTTCTTGAAGAAATAAATTTTGGTGCTCAGCATAGTACCCTTTTAGCAACTAATTATTTGCCGACAAGTTATTTTCAATGTATGGTGTATAAACTCTTTTTTGGGCTATTTTATAATGTTTATCAAAATTATTAATTCTTGAACCATAACAATTGAGAATTTTTACTTTGATATGCCTTCTTTCTTTCTGAAACATGACGCATGAAGTACAAAATAATGTTAAAAAATTCCTTGCAACAATTCCTTTACCTTACCATGGATATATTTTTTTGCTTCATGTTGGCAGTGGGGCCCCAGTCCATTGCATTTCTTCTGTAGTTTCCCTCATGCTCACTGTGGTTAATGTTTCATTTTCTGTAAAGGTTCTTGATGCATGTTCAGCTCCAGGGAACAAAACCGTTCACCTTGCTGCCCTTATGAAAGGAAAAGGGAAAATTATTGCTTGTGAGCTGAATAAGGACAGGGCTAAACGTTTAGAAGACACTGTCAGACTCTCTGGTGCTGCTAGTATCCTTTATGCAGTTTTCTGATATTTTCACTTTTGCATGAGATCTCTCTCTCACTTGGCTCCCAGTTTTGTTCATACTAAATTCTCTTTCGTGGTCAATAATTTAATTTATTATTGCTTTTATTCTTAGCTTCTTATTTTTCATCTTACTTAACATCCCATTTAGCCTTAACTGGCTTCTAGACATTGAAGTTCTGCATGGTGATTTTCTAAACATTGACCCAAAAGGTCCTTTTTCCAAGGTAAATAAATGGAAGATGTTATTTAAGATTCCTGATGCCTAACTGTTTGCGCACTGTTTGGCTTTTCAGTGCTCAAATTTTTATCACATTGAAAGAATAATTTAAGCTTGAAACATAATCTATTGGAATTCGCTAAGCTCTTTCTTGAACTGCAGCATCCCCACATGCCACCGCTTCTGCAACTGTGGTGACTGATACCTAGTATTTCTGCTCTTTTTTAATGAACATCGAGTTGCTTTTTCCTTGTAATTAGCAAGTTGTTTCCAAAAATTATTTAGCCAGCTAACCCTTAAAAAATGCCCTCGTTTTTTTAATTTTGGTTCACTTTAATAGGTAGGGAAATATTGTTTATTGTAGCCTTACTATGAGGGATCCATCTACTTGGCATATCATGTGCTCTTACTTACGAGCAATACTTTACCACAGGTCTCTGCTATTCTTCTAGACCCTTCTTGCTCTGGATCTGGGACTGCTGCTCAAAGATTAGACCATTTACTCCCGTCTCGTACCACTGATGTTGTTGACACAGAGAGATTGAACAGGCTTGCAGCTTTTCAGAAGAAGGCCCTGGCCCATGCTTTGTCTTGTATGTTCTCCTTTTTAATTGATTCAAACACGTTAATTCTACAGTTACTTTCATGGTATCCTTCCTGCAACTTAAAATTGCTTATATCACCAGAACCATATAACAGCCAAAATGAGAGAGTGCTGCGTGGAAGGGTGTCGAAAAAGTGTGGGATATGAAAATTATTGGCTGCTATTAGTTGTTTACTGTTGTGCACTTCAAAACGTTCTAACTAGCATAGTGTGAAACAAAAACTGTTGCAGTTCCAGCCGTTAAAAGAATTGTCTACAGTACATGCTCCATCAATCAAATTGAAAATGAAGACGTTGTTAATTCAATTCTACCTTTGGCCACATCCAATGGTTTCCAGCTTGCAACTCCCTTTCCTCAATGGCAACGCCGTGGTCTCCCAGTCTTTGAAGGCTGTAAGTGCTTCTGTGAATCATTATTGTATTGCTTTGTGTAAAACTCCTGATTTGACTCAATTGAATGCAATCGCGTGTTACTGAATGAATTGTGCAGTATGAAGTTCAAACCTTTGTAACTATTTCTTGTTTTTTCCCTTGCAGCCGAACATCTGCTTCGAACTGATCCAGTTGAGGACAAAGAAGGCTTCTTCATTGCCCTTTTCGTCAAGAAGGGCTCTGAAAAGAACTCAGAGGAACGAAGTGGAAGCCGGAAACTTGCTGGATCTCTTTCAAATGGTAAAGGCCGGTTAAAAAGATTTTGCCTTGTGAAGAAGAAAAATCTGGCGCTGCCTGTATTCTACAGAGGTATTTTTAAACCATGGTTGCACACCAAGAGCTCGCTGACAAGAAAGACATACAATTCCTCTAATTGAAGAACTATCGAAACCTGAAAGAAGATCGATCAAAGACCTCTCAATTTGATGGGCATACTTAGTTTCGCTCATCGTCCTTTCCTTTTAGATAATTGCCTTTTGTTTTCAGTTTAAACACTGACGAAACCCATTACATGATTGATGAGAAGTTCGAAAGCTTTTGCAGATAAATTTACCCTTGCTCGATAGACTTTCAGGCTCCTGCTACTATCGGGCAAATCAATATGGCGAGCAAATAGGGTTTCAAGTTTATTAGTTTTAGTATAGAGTTTCAAGAACCGCAAGGTATGTCTGCTCCGTTTCTAAGCTAGTAGGATTAATGTGAATCGGCATGTCAATGGTATATGGCTGCGGTGATTAATTAATGTTGCTCTATCATGCAATGATCGTCGAGAATTCCAAATAAACCTCGAAAATATCAGAGATGAAGATGTTCAGGGGAAGAAAATTGGCAGATACCTAAAAATACATTAAAGCAACCAAGTAGAAAGAAAAAGTAATATATAACGCCACTACTACATTCATATATTTCATAACCACGTTTTGAACAGCAATCACCAGTTTCCTAAAGAGAAAACTAATAAGGAACTCATTCAAACGCAAACAAGCCCAAAATCATCCCGCACCCCCAAGCAAAGCACCCAGCAAAACCCTCATTATTTATCATCGCCTTAGCACACAGAACAAGCCACATTATAAATGTAATCAAGCATTCTTCTTCAAGCAATCTTGACCTCGATAGTCTTAGGCTTCTTAGGCTCAGGAGGTGGCAATTTCTCAACAGTAACAGTCAGAACCCCATCTTGACAAACAGCAGAAATAGCGTCAGTGTTAGCATTCTCAGGCAACACAAACTTCCTCATAAACTTACCAACCCTCCTTTCCATTCTCACATACTTGGCCCCTTCTTTCTCCTCTCCGCGCTTCCTCTCTCCACTAATAACCAGCACATTGTCATCCTCCACTTGAACCTTGATGTCCCCTGATTTCAGTCCCGGCATGTCAATGACGAACGCATAAGAGTTTGGATACTCTTTCACATCAGCTGGTGTTGATGCCATTGCCTTGGCATCACGTACGTAAGTGCGTGTTGGCGCATTGAAGGACTTGTCTGCCTCATGATCACTTGCATCCATCATGTGCTGGAGGGTGTTGAAGAGTGGCGCGTCAAGACCCATGATTCTGAAATCCATCTCTCTCTTCTCGCTGGAGTTTTCGCTTGTTGTATTTTTTAGTGTTTCTTCTCTTGCTGGTGTCTGAATTCGTCGAGGGGAGGGTGGTTATTTATAGAGGGATATTGGGGGTGGAGAAATGGGAGTTTCTGGAGAGAAGTAGAAACTGAAGGGACTTTCCAGGGGTTTCTGCTGGGTATACGAGTTGGGTCTAGAATGTTCATAGAAGAAGCAATAGTGCCCGGTCTTTACGAGGAGCCCAAAAAGTAATTGCCAAGACTTACTATTTGAAGTCCCACTCTCTCTCTCTGTTCCTCTACAGAAGAAAAGTCAAGTCATTTCCCTTAGCAAGGATTCCTTCCTCAAGAAAAGAGAGAGAGAGAAAAGAAAAAAAAAGCAAGGATTATTTAGGATAGGTTAAAACGACAATAATATCCAAGAAGGCCAGGAAATTGTGGTTAAAACGTCAAGGGCGGTGTGCTCTATTGCACATTGCGTAATTTTTAATATAGAATTAATTTTTTTTTAAATCTAAAACCCATGTATTACTATAGAAGTAGATTTAGCATACCATGGATTACTATAGTGTAATAATATATTTTTTCTTTATAATAAAAAAAATTGTTTTTCAAGGCAAAATAATCTTTTAAATATAATCCATTTATTATTATGAAATTGATTGGGATGGAATTGTCTATCAACTTTTTTTATATAGTTAAATAACATAATTTCAGTTAAAAACAAATAAAAAAGTAAGGTTTTTATGTTTTTTTTTAAAAAAACAAAATTAATTCATTGTACTTGAAATAAAATAAAAAAAACTTAAAGAAGAAGTCCATAGGTATATTGGTATTTTCATCATGGTTATTTTGTTATAATATACTTGAATTAGGGGCAAATAATTTTTTAACAAATAAAAATATTAATAAAAAAAATTGTTGGCAGTTGTAACACACGCCAACGAGTAGATGTCGTCCGCGCTCTTTAGACGGTGCTTGCAGCAACTTCTAGCAGTCAAAAACACCCAACCATCATGTCTTTCAAAACGTCTAGTAATAACAAGGCTAATAGTATAGCACATGTAGTGAAATTCTCGACAATGGTGGGATTCTTTTCTGCCCCCCTTTTTTTCTTTCATTTCCTTGAGAATTGCGTTAGGTCAACTAAAATTCAGAGTTTTCCTCGTATTTATCTTTCTTTCAATTGTGAATCTCATTTCTTTGATTAGTCCTCATTTGTTTTGGATTCTTTTTTTGATTGATTTTTTTTATTTCATCCCTTACCATTTAGTTTTATTTTATTTTTATTTTAAAAATGATCTTTATTCTTTTGATTTTTGTTTTTCTATTCTTTTTTTAATTTTTTTTTCCACTTTTATCCCTCAATATCTTATTTCATTTAATTATTTTATTTAATTTTAGTTCTCATTCTTTTAATTGTTTTTTTTATTTTCTTAATTTAATTTATTTTTCAATTTAACCCCTTGTTATTTTTTTTTCACGGGTTTTTGTATGAAATTTGATCCTTATTATTTTAATTACTATTTGTTTTTTTTTTTATGATTAAGATTTTTGTTCGTAAGTTTTTTTTTTTACCTTCTATAAGGTCATCTAGGTCTTATGACCAGGGTCATTGATTTTAAGAGTTAGCTCGATTTAACTTTGGTATGTTTTAGTTTTTTTTTTCAATTTTATATCTTAACATTAGACTATTGAGCCTTGAGATTTCTAGTTTTTTCTACTTGCCTTTCTATTAGGGTTATCCTATGTCGCAGGTTAGTAAAGATCACCTGAGTTGACTAGGGTTTTTTTAATTATATCTTTTGACATTAGACTATTGGGCCATGAACTTTCTAATTTTTTATGTTTTTTGTTCTATAAGTTTATCCCCAGTCGCTGGGTAGTCAAGTCAATCTAAGTTGACTTAGTTTTTTTTTAATCTATTATTTTCAATTTCATCTTTTGAAATTAAGCTATTTGGCCTTGAGCTTTCTGAATTTTTTCGTTTTTCTTTTTTTATGGTTATCCCGGGTCTTAGGTTAGTCAAGTTAACCTAGGTTTTTTTCAAAAAAAAATTATTTGTTTAACTTCAATCCTTTTTTCTAGGTCGTTTTTTTTTATATCTCAATTTCATATCACAGGTGGCGGGTTAATAGAGTGAACTCAGGTTGACTGAGTTTTTTTTTATCTTTGACATTTCTTTTTTTGAAATTGATTGTTGTTTTCAATTTCATCCTTTAACGTTAAGCTATTGAACCTTGAACTTTGTGATTTGTTTTTCTGCAGGGGTATCTCAATCTCATATCTTGGATCACATGATGGTTAAGTTAACTCAGGTTATCATCGACTGAATATATTTTTTTATATTAGAAAAAAATTGACCTGGCCTGCGACATAGCACGAGCATAAAAATCTAGTCTTCTACTATTACTTCTATTTTTTTTTCTATTTTTGGATTTAGGGTAGGATTACGAAGGATGAAAATACATGATCTAGCAAGAACTTGCTAATTAAGAATTTGAAAAGGGACTCATTACTTTATTGATATGTTCATTTCAAAATACTTAATCACACACCATCACTTACTATAAATTTTTTTGTAAAGCCGTCCTTAAATTTAAACAAGACTAGAAGAAACTCTCATAAAAAAATTGACATTATCACATAAGAAAGTTAAACTTTCATAACTAGACCCTTACAAGTTGTTTATAACTTTATGAATTGAATTCAATTCATATGGTGAAATCAATTCTTGTGTTTGGATTTTTTTAAGGGTATGGATTTGAATTCCAAATAGATTTGAATTCTAAAAATTCTGTAAAAATAAATTAGAGGGGAGATCCTATTAGAAACAAAACACACATAAGTATTTGAAACCTCCCAAACTTTGATTGATATTCAACTCTTAACACATACTTTATTTTTCTACATACAAGGCCTTTTGTATTTTTAAAAAAATTATAGGATGGACTCAAACTATCCTAATCCAATAAGGATTCTAAATACTAGTTTACTAAGGATTCTAAATCCTTTTTCTTCTAAGACATTAATTCCTAACTTACATGGAAACTTGGTTTAAATAATTATTAGTAAACCATATGACTTACCACAACAACTTCTCTTAGAATTGATATTAAGAACAATATTTCAAAAATATCCTTAATAACACGAACCTTATTTTTTACAACCCCTGGTGTCTCTATGGACGAGTTATTTCAATAGTGGACTTCTTTTGTCGGTGGTGATATTAAGAGAAAAAATATCATAACCTAATTTTGAGTTCTCTAAAAACTTTATATTTTTCATGTAGAAAATATTTTTCTTTAAAGAAAATAAAGGAAAAGAAAATAAAAAATAATAATGATAATGATACTTCAGATCACAATCAGACATATAATTCATAGTTGGTCAGAACATTAGGTGGATGAACAATTTGGGGTCTTGCTAAAGAAATTTTTGAAGATGGATTGAAAATTGGTTAAAACTGCATAAATTAAAAGTTTGAGGACTAGCATGAACATGATTGCAAATTTTACAGTCCAATTTTGATAGATCAAGGCTTAAATAAAAATAAAGATAAGGGTAAAATTAGAAAAGCCAAGAGCCCAATTGAACTTTAAAAGGGATTAATTAGCTTAATCAAAGGTTAAAATAAAAGAAAAATAAAGTTTGGAAGTCAACTTGACCAAAATTAGAAGAATCATTAAGCCTAAGAACTTAATTGAAGAAAAACATAAGTTTGGAAGTCAATTCAGGTCAATACTACAAGAGTTAAAGATTAAAAGACTAAAATGAATGAGTGTTGAAGATATACGGGGATAATTGATTTAATCAGGGTAAAATCAAAAGAATTAAAAGTTCAAAAAGCTAATTAAAAATGAAATTGAAGAATTTTAAGACTAAGGACCGTGATGTAAAATGTGTCGAAGTATGAAGGCTAAGTTGAGGAATGCCAGTTACACAATTGAAAAGCTTCCCTAAGATTGGAACCAATTGAGGATGTGATTGCAAAATTACAAGAAAAATAAGAAGCAAAATTGACTTGAAAAAAAGGCAAAGAAATCTAATTAACATAAGTTAAAGAAACAGCATAGTTTTATCTTTAATGAAAAGTGTGTTTTGGGGCAAAGTTGTATGTATTATGAAGAAATAACGTTATTTCTATGTGTTCAAATAAAAAAGAAAAAATGAAAAATTAAACGACTTATTATCTGATACCATACATTGTCTTCCTCATTGCTTTATCTCATTTTGAACTAGAAAACTACCCCAGGTAGCCACCTAAACAATCTTCGTTCAACATGATATCCCCACCAAAGTACACCAAATCTTTCCCAAATCACAGCCTAGATGACCTCCTTCAAATCTAAAAAGAGAGGCCCCCCATTGCTACCTTCGCTGCTTTCCTAAGGCTTGTTTCTTTTCTTTTAAAATCAATGGGTATATTGTCTCAAATAGTAATACTGTATTTTCTAAGGTTACATGACACTCAGGTTTAAATTGTTAGTTGGGTTCTCACAGCTTTTGTTCTTGGTGCAATTTGATTGGTTCCATTTATAAAATAATTGAATCATGATATTTAATTGATGTAGACAATCACGACAAGTAAAAATATATTCCAATTTACCCTTTAAAAATATTAGGGCAAGGGCAAAACCAATAGGGTGGTGTGGTCCTATCCTAATGGTGATTTTTGTTTTTTGTTTTTTTTATCATGTCATTGTGCAAATACGACTCCAGTTATTTGCATTGTCTCATTTAGATGGTTTCTACTTCTATGCAATGAGGCGCAAATACTTTTATTTTTAATAAGGCCTTTCATTGTTTCTTTGTTTTAGTTTTGTTCCCTCATTTTTTATTTCTCTCAAATAATAAAATTAGTTTCTTCTTCGTGACTCAACCCAATAACATTTTTTTTAGATTGAAATAATTATATAAAAAATAGATTAAAAAAAAATTATAAACCCTAAATCCAATGAAAACAACATTGAAGGAACAAATCGACAATAAAAAGAATTTGATTATCAAAAGAAAAACAAAAAAAAGGACTAGGGTTGACACTGTTTAAAAAAAAAACAAAAGGATTGCTATTTTTTATTCTTTTTTCAGTTTTGATCTTCTTATTTTTTATTTTTTGCAAATAACAAAATATGCTTGGCCCTTTTTTTAATTTTTTCTCTTTAATGTCATTCACCCCCTACCCCGCGGTTCTTTAAAAAAAATATAGTAGGTGACATGTCGCTTGTTGTTTCAAATTCTAGCCATCATTGGTGCTCAGAAATTTAGTCACTCAACTTGCTAAAAAACAAATTTCATCAATTTTTTCAATTGAAAACACCTAAAAACACAATAGGAACCTCAATAAACCCGTTTATGGTTTTTAAGAAACATTCAATCATTTTAAAAATAATCAACTCGAATCTAAAAATATTCTCAAGCCCCGATCTTTTTTTTTAGGCAAGATGAAGAAAATAAATGACCTAAATGGAATTTTAGTCATCAAATAAAATATGCCGACACTAAGAATAACTAGTTTTGTTGTTGAGAAGTAGTTTTTCATAAACTTTCTCTCTCCTTCACCATTTTGTGATAACTCTCTCTTATCTTTCTCAAAATTAGAAACTCAAATGCAAGAAAAATAAAATTTTAGATCAAAATATTTAATTTCCAAACTAAAAGAACCAATTATTTTTTAACAAAATCTCAAAGCATTGAGGCGCAAAGAATTTTTTTAAAGGCCTTCCATTATTTCTCTATTTCAGTTTTGGTCCCCTCATTTTATATTTTTCTCAACTACTAAAATTGGATTTATTGTGAAACCAAGCCTTAACCCAATTACAAGACTTTTTTTTAGATCAAGATAATCAAAACAAATTATAAATCTTAAATCTCAATAAAAACAATATCAAAGAAACAAATCGACAATAAAAAAAATTAGATGATCGAAAGCAAGACAAAAAAGGACCAAAGTTGATAATATTTTTTTAAAAAAACAAAAGGACTACTATTTTTTATTTTTTTTTCTCAATTTTAGTCCCCTCATTTTTATTTTTTTGCAAATAAAAAAATTGATTTCTGCAGCTGAAATGTTTTTGCAAGACCACGATAACTAGATAAAAAACAAATCGAGATAAATTATCAATCCTAATTTTCAATCAACACAACATTGAATGGTACAATTAAAAAAAAAACATATTCAACAATCAAAGTAAAAAAAAAAGATGAAAAAAAGAAGAAGAAAAACCTTGAAAGTGATTCCTCTCATATGGCTTGAGTGAAAGATTGATGTCTTTTTAGTTTTTTTTATTAAGAATTTTATTTTAATTATAAATTTAACAAATTAATAAATACTATCATTATTCTAAAAAAAACAAAACACTATGTAAATACCTGAAAAATTTTCTCTTTCAATATACTTCTTCTTAAGAATTTTTATAGCTAGGTCCGCTTAATAAAGTTGGAGGCAAGCTACCTCTTTCCTGGGTTAGTTTAGTAGTCAACAAGAATAGATGGGAATTTCAAATTCTGATACACATTTTTGATTGATATATTCAAACATGTCGTCTAAGACTTATTTTATATTTTATGCTGAATATTACGCTTTGAAGTTTTGAGTCTTGACTTCGTAGAAATTTCTGTTCATACAAGAAATAATTTGCTCTCCTATTGTTGAAGTAGAGTCGTAAGACTAATCATCCTCGTAAATCGAGGGAACCGAAGCAAATGCTACTCATAAAGATAGGATTGGAGGGAACTATGGAGGAGATGCAAAGAAGACTTACAGAAGCAGCGGTGGAAGGGAATGTAATTGCCTTGCTGAAATTGCTTGAAGAAGATAAGCTTGTTCTTGATGGATGTGCTACAGATTGTTTTACAGAGACACCTCTGCACATATCTGCCATGCTTGGACACTTGGAATTTACAAGAAAAATCTTATGTCGAAAACCTGAATTCGCAAAAGAACTCGATTTCCTTGGATCATCTCCACTTCACTTGGCAACAGCAAATGGGCACCTTGAAGTGGTGAGAGCACTGCTGTCGGTCAACCCTGACATGTGCTTTGCTCAGAATCGAGATGGCCGGAACCCACTTCATATTGCTGTGATCAAAGGCCGAGTTGATGTCTTGAAAGAATTGGTTCAAAACAAACCCGAAGCTGTTCTTCATCGGACTGCACGAGGTGAGACCGTCCTACATCTCTGTGTCAAACACTTCCAATTGGAGGCATTGAAGCTCCTGGTCGAGACAATCAAAGACTATGGATTTATAAATTCCAAGGACGAGGATGGCTCAACTGTCCTGCACTTAGCGGTAGCCGATAAAGAAATTGAGGTATGAGAATAGATTTCTCCAACTACGAAACACTACGATCCCTTTATGACTTTAGCGTGACATGAAGAGTGTAGATTTTGAATTAAAAAATTAATAAGAACTTGTTAGACACAGGAGTAAGAAGAATTCGGTGTTTCACGCTCCACAAAGAACTTGCATATAACTAGATTAAGGAAGATTAATTAGAGGAGTATCTGACACGATTGAAAATGTTAATCGAAAGTTTTTTGGTGCCCATAATAACTTGAAAAGACAAATTTTCAGATCATAAGTTTTCTGATCATGAAAACCGAGATTGAGGTAAACGAGATAAATGCTAGTGGTTTCACAGCGCTAGACATTGCCTTAGCACAGGGTCGAAGAAATTGGAAAGATGTAGACGTCCAGGATTCCCTGCATCAAGTAGGGGCTTCAAGTGCAAAAGACCTCTCTTCAACAGTGCACAGATTGGAAGCTGTTGGGGCCATGAACTTACGATCAGAAGATCATTTTACAAGCTTACAGTCGCGGTTGAAAAGGAATTATCAAAGGAGACAGAGCTATGGGTTGGGAGAAAAGCGAAATGCGTTAATGATAGTGGCATCCCTCAACGCAACCATGGCTTTCCAAGCTGGGATTAGTCCACCAGGTGGTCTTTGGCAAGAGGATTCACAGGGGGCAACATCAAATGAACATGAAGCTGGCCGGTCCATAATGGCTGATAAGTTCCCAGCTGCTTACAATAAATTTGTGATGCACAACTCCATAGCTTTTCTAGCATCTCTCAGTGTGATCTTGCTACTGATAAGTGGCTTACCATTTAGGTGGAGGTTTTCAATGTGGATTCTGACGGCAATCATGTGGGTTGCAATCACCGAATCAACATTTACTTACTTGATTTCCATATACTGTCTGTCTAGCCTTCATCAGCGTAGGACTTACATTGTGACCGTGGTTGTACTTAGTGTGGTGATGTTTGGATTGTTGAGCGTTCTTCTTGTGGGGCACTCTGTCCGCTTGATTCCCAAGATTTTCAAGCTTGGAAGAAGGTTAATGGCGCCAAGGGATCGTCGAATTTTGTTTGAGTGAGTCACGCCGATGCTGTATCTGTACACAATCTTCCTATAAAAAATGCTAATTGTTTCTTGTCCTTCAAATCTCAGAAGTTCTTATTAGTCTGTTAATCATATATTATTCTATCCAAATTGAATATTTCTTTTTTGCAAGAAACGATTTCATTTTGTAGTTAATTTTATGTTTTAAGTTAAAAAGTTCTAAATAGGGACCCAGTCGAGAGATACAAATTGTTTGGATTCCAAATCGAGATAATAAAAAACTATATATTAAAAAAAAAAAGTTATAATTAAACATTTGGTGTTCTCCATGCAAAAGCTACCACTTTTATATAGGGACAATCATTTTCAGTTCGGTTCGGTTTTTATTAAAAAAATAACCAAACCAAAATTAAAAAAAAAAAAACCGAAACCGGTTCAAACCGACCTGTTTCGGTTTGGTTCTGTTTTTTAGGACAAAAACCGGTTTAAACCAGTTTGGCTCGGTTTTTTCCGATTTGGATCTATTTTTTCTGGTTTTTTCGGTTTAGATTCGGTTCAGTTCGGTTTTATTTTAAAATTTTAATCGGTTTAATCGGTTTTTTTCACGGTTTAGTTTTTTCGGTTATTTTTTTTATTTTCTCGATTTAAATTTTTTTTTTTGCTCACCCCTATAGTTTTTTTTTGTTCGGTTTGGTTTAAAAGTTTTACATGTTAAAAGTTAAAGGACCAAGGAATTGAATAGGAAAAAAAACACATATCTTGTTTAGTGTTAAGGGTCTTGTTTAGTCAAAATTGGAATTTAGATTGATCATAATTACACAATTTTAAGAATCATTAAATGATGAATTTGTAACAATTAATTAAATCTAAAGATCTAAATTGATCCAATTAATGATACAATTGAAAAGAAAAGCAGGATTCAGGATAAATTTAGTTGAAATCGCAAGAATTTAAAAAACAATGACTAAATTAAATAGACTAAATTGAAAAGATTTGATTTAGACATTAAATTGAAAGAAAATACAAGATTTAAAATCGTAATTGAATGAAGCGAGGAACTGTAATGAAAAGGAAGAAATATCTTGGGGACCAGTTAAATCTATTCATATAGCTTCATTTCGGTCCTATTTGTTTCAATCTAGTCAATTCGTACCAATTAAGTCTAATTAAACTGATTTAATTCAATTTAGTCCCAAATCATTTCATACCAGTAGAAACACAGCTACTACCATCTCTCTCACACAAATTCAGCCAAACCTTAATTACTTCCCAACACTACCATCGCCTTCAAACATCCAAAACCCAGCAAACACCTATAAATTCCAGCCCTTAATCCAAGCAACAACTCATTGCAGCATGTTCCTAGCCAGACCTACCCAGAAAAACCAGACCCAAATAACCCAAAATCTAGCAGACCCACTAAAAGCCCAGTTCAAACACCACAGTGACTCTCAGTCTCCAAATCCCACAGCCCTAAGCCACCATATGCATTCTACAACCATCAACCACCGTGTGAACCTCCCTCTCAAAAACCTTAGGAACCACCGTCGGAATCAGTAGGAAGGTCCCCCTTCACGCTGCCACCATCAAACCCCCACAAACCCAAGCGATCCTCTCATCCCCGTCATCGAAAACCACCCAAACCCAGCTCATCTTCTCACCATCGATCTCTCTAAGCCTACCACAACAATCACTATCACCCTCTCGATTTTGCCCATAACACCAACAGGGAGAGAGACCCAAGTGAAATGGAAAAATGTGGGCTACGGATTGATGTTGTGTCTTTAGGTTTTTGCAGGTTATTTAAATTGCGCGTGAGCTACAGGTGCACTCCACTTCAGAAGACTCAAGTTTTGTAGAATCTAGTATCTCTGCTTTGATACCATGTTATAAATATGTGTAAAGGCTTATCTTTTCATTGATACATAGAACTAATTTATATGGAGCAGATAGTAGTATCTAGGTCTTACTTACATACTAATATTTAGGCTAGAATCAAGAAAATATTTCTATGACTCAGTCTCAATGCTGGCCAAGAAAAATAATAGATTAATTCCCTGATACAAAAACTGCTTATACAAATTAAATGTTGGCGTGAGTTATGGTTGTTGATCGTGAAAATCTCCTTGCTCTTGACCTTCTTGCAAACGTGACAATTTTGCGTATTAGACGGATGGAATGTCCAATAAGAACAATGCTCATCACTCCATAAAATACAACAGCGGCGCCAGCTTTGGCTGTAGTACTTTCACCCCGACGGCTAGACAAACAAGATATAGAGATGTAGTATGTCCAGATTGTTGCTATAACTGCGATCCACATGATAATCATCAAAATCCACGTGAAAATCCTCCATTTGAATGGTAGCCCACTAATCAATAATATGATCACGCTAATGGATGCTAGAAAACTTGTAGTGTTGTACCCCACAAAAAATGCAAAATCATCTGGCATTTTATCAGCCATTATGGACCGACCAGCTTCATGTGATTGTGATGGTGGTTGTTGTCGGTCTTCCTGCCAATTACCATTGGGTGGATTAATTCCAGCTTGGAAAGCCATGGTTGCAATTAGTGATGCAACCACCATTAATGCATTTCTCCTTTCTTCCAGCCAGTTTTTCTTCCTCCAACAATTCCTCTCATTTAGAGTTGTGGAGTTATTGGGCCTGATGGCATCCAATCCGTGCATTGTTGATGGCATATCCTTGGAACTTATAGCTCGACCTTCTCTAAGAGTGTTTTGAATGTCTATATCTTTGATGTTTCTTCTGCCTTGTGCTAACACAATGTCCAAAGCTGTGAAGCCATTTGCGTTCAGTGCGTTTACTTGTATTGGACTTTCGGAGATGAGATAATTTATGACCTGAAAATTGATTTTGCTACCAAGTCAGAAGGAGCAGATAAACAAGTTTTAGCACACAAGAAGAGCATCGGGAAAGATTACATTGTTTCTTAATCAAGCTCCTGTTATTAGAGCTGGTTTAATTAAAAAAAAATGCCAAACAGTTTTCTGGTACAAAACCTTTGTTCGCCTATGATGCCGATTGCGGATCACCGTGCATTCCAATTTGGCAAACAGAACAGGACTGGAAGACAAGTAATCTTAAACAATTCCTAATTGGAGGTGAAACTATAATGGGTCATGGTTCAAGGTGCTGAGAAAATAAGAGGTCAAAGCATTTGAGCCTAAATGCTACGGCAGTTCGACGAAAAGTTATTCTTTCTCATACCTCAATTTCTCTATCAGCTACTGCTTGGTGTAGGATAGTGAAGCCATCATCATCCTCTGAATTTACAAATTCAGTGTCAGCAATTGTGATCCCTACCAAGAATTTCAATGCCTCCAATTGGTAGTGTTTGACACAGAGATGCAGGATGGTTTCGCCTCGCTGACCTCTGGTTCGAATGGCATCAGGTTTGGCTTGAACCAGCTCTTTTAAGACATCAATTCGGCCTTTGATCACTGCAACATGAAGAGGGTTCCATCCATTTCGATCTTTAACAAGGCATAGATCCGCGTCCACCAATAACAAGACTTTTACTACTTCAAGGTGACCATTTGCTGAAGCGAAATGAAGCGGAGATGATCTATGCAAGTCTAGCTCTTTGACCAAATCAGGCTTTCGACAAAGAATCTCTCTCGTGAATTCCAAGTGTCCAAGCATGGCAGCTATGTGCAGAGGCGTCTCTGCTGGACATGTAACAGCACATCTATCAAGAACAAGTTTATCTTCCTGAAGCAATATAAGCAAGGAAGTTACATTTCCTTCAACAGCCGCTTCTAGAAGCTTTCTTTGCACCTCCTCCATTCTCTCCATTGTCCATTCTATCTTAACGCGCACCATTTGTCTCAGTGGCCTAGATTTATCAAAGAGACCTTGAGCCTTCCTTAAAGCATGGACACAAAATTTCCACCCGGTCATAACTTCAAGCTCGCATCAAGTCACATCGACCTCATTGTCTAAAATTAGGACTCAAATTTTCGTCTTGACTACGAGGTGGAATTTTCTTATTGGACTTTGTCTAAGTTCATACATGTTATGACGTGTAACTACATTCACACATAAGCCAATCTGAGATCGTGCCATCATCAACACATTGGAGTCCTAATCAAAGAACCTACTCCTAAGAATTTGAAGAAAACATGGAGAAGTTATGAAGCGGTTGTTGAATATTCAATGCCTGAAAGTAGCCTTCTCCAGAAAGCAAGTAATAACAGGTCAAAGGTTGTTGTCATAAACATAAATATTCCGGGGTTGATGTAAAACCAATGCACCTAATTCTTTTCTTTCTTGAAATTTTTTTTATTGAACAGTTTTTTATTAATTGGTAAATCATCATCCTTACTTGTTCATCTATACTGCTCTAGGTCAACTCGTTATCCCTCTATAACTACCATCGTAAAATAATCTTTGCATCACACACAAAATAAATCTTCTTCAGGAAAAATGTTTTTGAATAATCTTGTGCTAAAAATCAATGAAGATATAAAGTTATATATTTTTAAAAAAAAAATGACATTTCATCCTTTAATTCCCTCAAATAAATTTTCTACAAGCCTTTCTTTCATATATTTTTTTTTTAATTTAGAGCTTTTAGATGTTAGTTAGTTAAGGTAAATAATATTTGTATATAAAGATAATGTAAAGAATATATTATGACACCCATATTAAATTAAGTATTTAATCCCATACCAAGGGAGTGTTTTATTAATTTATTTAGTATTATATATATAT
>Ga0325414_1000842_pt1 | contig 27467 bp, 12 predicted proteins | sample PopdelMetagenome_8_FD_206183 | JGI IMG/M metagenome (GOLD analysis project Ga0325414, IMG submission 206183) | Populus deltoides microbial communities from Bellville, Georgia, United States - Leaf-PdKOR-R3 | ecosystem: Host-associated > Plants > Phyllosphere > Phylloplane/Leaf | place: USA... | reverse complement strand
AAAGAAGAGAAACAATGGGGAAAAAATTCAACTGGGAGCTATTTAGAACTTGCAAAATCATTGGATAAATGGTTTCAACCTCCTTTATTCAAGTATAAGTGATGATGTATAGAATTGTGGTGAAATTATTGGAATTTCAGCTAGTGTTCATAAATGAATTTTAGAGAAATTGAGAAATTATGTGGATATGATGTGATTGAGGTGTAGTAGAGTATGGATAGCCTAGTTTATGAATGTATGAAGGAGAAATTCAGGTGCGGGGGAGTTTCGGCCATGGGAAAAAAAGAATAAGGAGGAATAGAACAACCTTAAATTCTTTTTTATTATTTGTAATTCACATGTGTTGAAGTGTTGGAAGTGACGGATATTGAATAAGATACATTTTAAAAAAAAATTAAATGAAATGGAGTACATGATTAAATAGATAAGATAAAAAGAATAGGAGGATTGATTAATTGTCTTGTTCTTAGACAAGAATAAGAAAGATAAATGCTAAAAATGTAGATTTTGGATGAATTAAAAGAAGGTTATGAAAAAAAAGGTTAGTTTTTTGAAGTTGGTAAGAACCAGCCATAAGAAGAAAGAGGTGAAAACTTATGAAATTATATATTTGTTGCCTAATTGTAGGTGATTAATAAGAGTTACATTATGTTGATGAAATGATGTATTAATTGTAATAAATTTCTTGATATGTTGTGATTTTGACATAAATAAGAGGTTTAGGTTAGGTGAAATTTATGATTGGAAGTGTATATAATTGACACATTTTGATATGATTGTGTAATTAAAATGAAAATAAGTGTTGTGAATAAGTAGGATGAGATGAGGGATGAAAATAACATTATAACCAATATAGAATGTTAGTATGGAAAAGTTGGTTATTGAGTAGTAACACTAATGAGAAGTGGTTATTGATAAATTGTTAAGTGGTTGGTATGAAAATTTTAATGATTCGTTGTTGATTAACATTACCAAGGAAATTGTAAATTATTTATAAAATCATAAAGTAGAGATAAAGTACTTTAAGAATCATGAAACAAAGCACTTGTTATTGAAGAGAGAAACTTAATAAATTTGTGGCCAAGTAGAGAAGAGATGGAAGAATGTACTTTTATGTTAAGATAACTATGAAATACTTTATGCATGTAAGTTATTTAGATTGTTTGGGTGAAGAAATTTAAAAGGAAAACCTATAGAATGGGGTATGCTATATTCGGCTAAAGAAAAGAATTTGAGGGAGGGTTCTCCAAGAATAAATATGTGCATGTAAATTGAAAATTGATGTTCCTCAACATGGTTACAATGATTTGAATAAAATATACTTAAAAGTTATTCTGAAATTGATTTGATTCAGATATTTTTGAATACATTGTTATGAATTTGTCAGGAACAAATGGTACAATGGAGTGTTGGTTGAAAACATGTTAAGTTAAAAATGAAATGGTTACCTTGGCTTGGATTGATACGGTATTTATGTTATTTTAGAAATTGTTGTTAATTGAGAGTCTTAACATTTGAAACTAGAAGAATGAGTTGTGTGATTTCTTATTAGAAAAAATATATTGAGGAAATTGTTGCAGTTTATATGTGTGTGGAGAAAAAGAGAAATTTGAAATGCATAGTATGGATATGCAAGTGATTCAATTTAATTTATGGTACGAGTAATAATAGTTATTTGGTTGAGAATTGTAGAAGAAACATTCAAAAAGACACTTGAGTTCTCAAGAGTGAGCTTGGATAGCAAGACTTCAAGTAAGGGATTGACCTCCCTTTCTTTTTTAATTATTTATATATTCTTTTATAATTGCTAGAATTACAATGGTAATCAAATTGTATAGTGTATTATTTTTAATGGAAGGCGTATACCTTTGACGTAGAAATTGGTATGGAATTTATAGTTAATCTAATGGGTGATAAAGTGTAGTACATTAGGAGATGTGATTTGCCAGTGGAAAAAACCTTGTATGTATTACTTTTGATTACAACAAAATTGCTATACAAGAATTATTATTGAACGTATTGGCAGGAAATGGATGATTTGTTACCGATTGAAACAATGGAAATCCCGTGTAATTTGTGTTAGACCTCTACATAGAAATTAATGTCAGAAAAATATGTGTGGGAGCACACGCGCGCGCACATGTACATGTGATAAGAACTCTAAGATAATTAATGTGTGAGATAGCCGGCAGGTGAACAGATAGTGTGGAACTAGTTCCCTGGTTAATAGGATTGGTGCCCTACTTAATAGGCAATAGGAGAAACTAGTTACCCTGGTTAATGGACACTTAGAGAAACCAGTTAATTTGATAATAAAACAAATGTCCAGTTTGGACTAAAAGGGACATTGGTATGTCCTTAAATTGTGTTAATTGTATAAATTTGTAAGGTTAAAGGTAAAATAAGAAATTAACTGTTTAGTAATTGATGTGGTAAATATATTGAAGAGATAATAGTACATAATCATTGTGTATAAAGCTGATTGTATTTAGTATTAAAGAAATTTTAAGGTACCTCGCATTGTGCCAAGTAGTAAATCATGAATGTAGTATTGGATTGAGATATTTATGAAGATGTCGATAACTAGGTATAGTCCAAGTATAAGGAAAATTCCGTTGAAATTTTGGTAGAGTATATTAAATTATTTTAAAAGGCAGCTACGTGAAATTATATCCAAATGGTTGGGGTTGTCATATTGATGCAAGTTCGGGTATTCCAAGTGACAACACTAGTCCAAAGCAAGTAGAAGGCCATAACAACTGACAGGGATCAAGCTAGTTCAAGTAAAGGGATACATTCTATAGAGGCTACAATTCCAGTGGTACAGGTTGGCAAGAAAGGGGAAGTTACAATCAATAATTGAAGATCATTTCATACTTCCAAGTGGCAGAAGAAGTTATTATAACTGTCATTGTTCTTATCTTAGTAGGTAGTTATCTAGTATTAACTGTAATATGTATTTCTATTTAACGAAGAATGTTTGTCTGGGTGGGCAGATTGTAATACAGTTCTTGTCTTTGGTGTGATTCCAAAATGAGAGTGATTCTCTTGAGTGGTGTGAGGCTACTTGTTTTATCTTTCTTGCAATCTTTATTTTCTGCAATAAATATCAGATTTCTTTCCTTTGTTAATTCTTCTGTTATCTGTTCTGCTGGAACCAACATTCATGAACTTGGTTCTTCTTGATATCGTTTGGCATTACATATAAAGTGATTAATAAGTTATTTGGCTAACCAATTAATAGCAACAATAACATGTAATGGAGCGAGTTGTATATGAGTTTGACCATGTTGACAAGTTAATTATTAGATATTAAGTTAGTCCCACCGACAAAGTTTAATGGAAAAGAAAAATGATTTGAGCACGTCTTGAAAGTATAAAAGTAATGGAAGGTCATGTGATAAATTATAAATAATAGAAATGGACATAAAATAAGTGAAATGAATTATGAATCAAGAAAATTTCTCAATATAACAAGGATGTTATATGAACTGAAGTATGAGATATCATAGATGTAATAAATGTTATGGAAGTAAAAAGATGACATGAATTATGTTGTGAATTAGATGTAATTATACAATGAGTTACAACATGTATTAAAGGTGGTTGAGAGAGGAAAAGATCATATAATTTATATGCGTTGAAGAAATAAATTGTGAGGTAAATTCCATGAGTTGTGAAATAATAATAATAATATTAATATAGATTAAATATATTCATGGAGCGAAAATAGTTATGAAATAACCTCGATATGAAAAGAAACACAATATGAAAGTATTTGAATAAGACCAGTCAATTTTCAAGTTGCAAGGAATAAATCGTATAATGACGAGTTAAACAAGATAACAAACAGTTATCATAATGCAAGGATGATAATGTAATGAATAAAATAATGTGAAGAAAAATTAACAAGTAATAATGAAAAATATTGGAAATTGATATAAGATCAACATTCTTAAACAAAATTTTATGAAATTAGGTTTGATCATATAATTATTAAACGTTAGTAACTGGAATGATGCAAATGTTTAATATGATTTATTTTGTAATTTTGTGTATAACACAAATAAATTCCTATGAAGACATCCATTTCTTAGGGTCACTGAGTTACCCAATATTATACAAAAAGAATATTTGTATTTTCAGGGAAAAAAAAACTTGTAAATAGTTAATAAGGATGTAATTTTAACTAGAATTGTAATAAATTGTATACATTTATAAAACCATTGAAAGGTTGTTGGGACTTTATCTTTTTATATAAAGAAAGTCATTGAAATTAAGTAAAAACACACGTGAAAGTGCGGGGTGTTACAATCGTACACACACCAAGTTCAGTTGGGGATTCTTAGCCCCACTAGAATATGACCCACAAAAAAATAGTCATCTGCTAGCTTACCGAGATATAGAAAGGCACGCTAACTAAATAACCTCAGACAAGTTTGAACAGAACAACGAGAGCAATAAACAGTTGTTGGATCGAAGAACAAACCTGATGTCCAGCAAAAGATTTAATAGGGCGTGTTTCACCAACTTTGCATACATATATCATATTGTCAGTGGAGCTTGTTGCAAATGAAACATTATTGCGCCAGTCAACATCAAGTGTAGGACCTAAAACAAAAACCAACATGAAAATTCAAATGCAACAAGGGTGATTTCTATTTTCTTAAGAAAGACCATTTATTCTACAAGATGAGTGCAATCTCAAACCTGAATGAAACTCAAACTGCTGTTTCCATTCCTCAGCCCTCACATCCCACACAATTGCTGTTTTATCACAGCTTCCAGTTAGAAGATAATCCCCCTTCTTGTTCCACTTTAGAGTAAATATGGGTCCTTTATGCTTGCTCAATGTTGTCTTTAGTTCACCTAGACCAGGGAAAAGATCCAGAGCATAAGCCAGAGTTCCAAATTGCATTGAAAAACTGAAGTAAAAGCACAACGGCAATTAATAACTTATGGGCACACGTGTTCGTGCACATATATTAAAACAATGTTGTATCAGTTTGTCTATGCAACAAGTTGATAATGGTTCTCATGTAAAACAAGAGAGCAAAACCACCGAAACAAGAGAATTGATTTAGGATAGAACAAAATCACCAACAAGAGAGATGCTCAATCTTGAAGGAACCAAACCAAGAGAGACACTCAATCTTGTAGAAACTCAAAGTTTTAATTTCAATTAATAATTCAATTATCAAAATAATGCTTATTCTTTTTTCTGCACCGAACAAAACAACAACAACAACAACAACAATAATAAATCTTAATTCAATATGGAAACTAAAATACTAATTTAACTACTAAATAATAAAATCTAGAATAATCATACAATATTAAAATTTCTAAATGAATATAAACCGATTTCCATTGTTTTCCTTCATTCTCCATCATTCTCCTAGGTTGGAAAAAAAACTCAACCGCGAGTTTGAGAGTGTCAAATAGCAAAAACTCAACATACTTGCATGCACACCATAGCCCTAAGAAAAACTTTTGCACTTGATACCTTTCATCCTTCTTCAATGATGAGAAGAATGTTGGCAAAAAGATAATCTTCTCAAATGCAATATTGAATTCAAAGGAACAAAGTCAATGTGATCAATCTCTTCAATGCTTGCATCAACTTTGATATGAACTTCTTGATTCTCCAATTTGTAGGTTGTCACTAGACTCTAAAGGTTTGGATTGTTCATAGATATCGACGACAACTTTATTACAGTGGTCAAGAGGAAAGCCTAATTGGTGCACTAGTTTATACATGTAGGGAAGGAGTAAGCTCTAAAATGCAATTGATAGGAACACTATCAACTAGCTTAAGTGTACTAAATGAGACAGCTTGATTATCCAACCTCTCATTATCCAAAAGAAGAAAGACTAATTCCAATGGAATTTCATAAATTTCCTTTAAAATCTCAATCATCATAGAATCCATGTTCAAGAACATATCTTTGGAAAAGTAGTTTGTGTAACTTTGCAAAAAACATTTTAGCATTATCCTCAACCAAAGAATCACATTTGAGATCGAGCATCAAAAGATAAAGTTTGACCTGAGAAATAATTTCAAAGATCCAAGTGTGCTTATAAACCAACCAAAACAAAGTGTCAAAGGTATCTTCTAATACTGCTACAATAAGCTGAAAAATATCTATCATCTGGTCATCACAATAAGGAGCATCAAGTGCATTTATTCTAAAAATTTCAATCAAGCAAACAACAACAAAACGTTTAACATCCATACTTAGAACAGTTAAAAGTTCCTTAGATACTAATGCCTTCATAGCTGGACTTGGTGCTCTTCTCATGGAACTAGATGGATCATACCAACCCATTCTCAAGTTAAAAGATGGAGACCAAAGAGGTACATTGCCAGTCACATAATCTTCCCCCAATATCCTTGAAAGCCATTTCTGTTTAAGCCACACACTAAATTGCAATTGTTTTTGTTTTCAATTGGATGTATGACCTTAAATCCAAAGTAGAGAAATCCAACCCATTGCAATTAAATTTGACTAATTTGATGTCCCCCGCTAGCAAAAGGCAAGAAGTGTGGCATGAATTGGACTTTAATGCAAGACCCAACTCAATCGGGAAACCAAATCTATTATATTTCACATTTTGGCAACCAAATATTCTGTGGTCAAAAACAAGATCACATTATTAGCTTGAAAATTGGCAGCCAATTGCTTGAACAAATCTGATACTCTAATGCAAGTATAATAATGTAGCTTTGTGGTAAAAAATTTCACCCCTTTTGCCACCAACTCTTGGTACTTCAAGTTGTTCTCTCATGTTTAACTTCTTCTCTTTGTGGAATTCTTTTTTTTTTTTTAGAGACCAAGAACCCTAGATGAATTTCACGGTGGGCGCCAAATTGATGTAGGACAAGAAAGCAAAATCACCAAAACAAGGAATTTGATGTAAGATAAAGGAACAAAACACCAACAAGAAAGACACTCAATCTTGCAGAAACTCGGTTTTAATTTCAATTAATAATTTAATGATCAAAGTATTGAATGTTTAGGGATTTATTTATATGCACCAACCAAATAAAAAAACCTAATAAGTCTTAAATCAATAAAGAAACTAACATCCTAATTTAACTACTAAATAATAAATACTCATATTCCTAAATGATAAAATCTAGAACAATCATACAATATTCAAATTTCTAAACAAGTAGTCTGATTTCCGTTGTTGTCCTTCATTCTCCATCAGGTTTACATGTGTGAACCCAACACTTAAAAGTGAGAAAAGCCCACCACGAAAACAGAAAAGAACCTAAATTTATTGTTTATATTAACAGATATGAGACGCTGCTCTGTTTCAAGCTTAAATAGAAGGCTACAAAACAGAACTTGCTATAATAGCTTACCATCTGTGCTCCAAATTCTTGCCTGCCCATCATAAGAGCCAGTAGCAAGTAATGTTCCCTCGCCCTGTACAAAAAAGGCAAAATAATTATCAATACATGTGAGGAAAAGCATTAATTTGACATGAAATTAATTTTCTTGATTCACCATGAAGAAGGATTATCATCAGACCCTTGCCTATCAGCTTCAGTTTGAGACTATTCAAATTTGAAGTAAATTACATGCCATGTTCAGCTACCTTTCTCTATTTAAAAATTCCGTAATGCGATCCACGAGTCAGAAATCCATAAAATATGATATCTAAGGAATCTTTAATGGCAAAGAGAGTTCCATTCCACCACATCGGAATCAACTGGATAGCTTGATTCTTATGATTTGGGTTCAAAAAGGAGAAAAAAATAAACAAAGTGAATACCTACCAATGACATGTAAAACTTTAAATGAATTCATAAGAATAAAATATGAAGAGACATTAAATTACTATTATCAATAATTAAAGCCTGTAAGAGAACTCACATTCCAATCAAGTGTGGTTACATCTTTGCTTTTCTCATTTGTCCTTCCCTTTACATGCTTCAATACCAGCACATTTAGAGGATCATTCTGCACGCCAGACCTAGAGGTCCCCTCTGTTATTGTCCAAATTCTTGCTGTAGAATCTCCAGAACTGGGAATAACAATAAAGTGAGTGACATGCAAGACTTAAGATACGACAGAAGTACCAACAATTTTCTTTTGCTATTACAGATGATATATTACAAGTTATCTACATTTTAAGAAAAGTTACATTACAGATGCTTGCAAAATATCCAGAAAAGACAGCTACCACTGAAGGCCATTACCCTGTGTTGGCATTATCAAATTAGAGAAATGGAATGGGCAATCTATATAGAGTCCTAACCTTGCATATTGAAATGCAACTTCATAGATAACAGAACTCATAAAGACACTAGATCAAAGCAGCACAAATACTCATAGCAAACTTGCATGCAAGGCAAACCTCTACAGTAGATACGATGCACATTTCTTTTAAGATGACATGAAACTTCAATGCTTTGGTATTTGAATATCAAATTGTCCAGCATGTGTATCATTCATTTAAAAATAATTTAACACATTGTATCAAAGACTTTCAATTTACTTCATCTCCTTGGAGGAATGAGTTTACCTAATATATAATATCAACACTCCATTCAGCACACTTGATACTTACAAAAGAAGAAAGACTATGCATAACCTGTCATGTTTAACAAACGTTCTGCTACTTCCTAATGCTAATAAAGTTAAAGTAATGACATACCTAATAGATCAATATTTTTACCACATAATAAAAAACTAAGAATCAATATACAATAAGTTTTAGCATATAAATCAGAGATGCAAGCACAGAAGCATCAACAACAGTGACGCCTCTATCCAAAATCACTGACCCCGATGCAAGAAGTTGTCCTATTGGACTCCATGCACAGGCACAAACCTAAAGGAAAAAATGAAAAAAAGCACATGGTAGTAAATATATCTAGCTGAAAAGGGCAGTAAGGAGAAAACAAAAAACGAAATATTAATATAAAAAAGCAAAAAGATCAGCAAATGCTCATACCTCAGAAGTATGTCCTTCCAAAATCATCACATCAGAACTAGTAATTTCACATGTCTGAGATGTTGATGTTATAGAAATATCCATTGGCTCTGGTCCTACTAAACAATAGATTTTCACATTTTCAGAAATACATGACATAGAAGTGGAAAAAAGTGAGGCAGAAAGAATGTCGTATCCTTCACTACTTATTCAAGAATACCACAGACAAGTGAAAGATGATAGCCTCTTATTCACCACGTATGTCTATAGAACTAACATTTCACCATATTCCAAAGGGAAGAAAAACTGGCTTTTAACTATAAAACATGCCACACCTTCCCAACACTTTGAAAGCACAGAACTCCAAACTAATGCAAAGTAGTGATGAAGTAATACTGTATATGAAAATAATAATATATTGGGGCTTAAGCTTTAATAGAACTGGGGACAGAATAAAAAACAGTAGTAAAAAATAAAGGAACAGTATGACAATTTAACCATGGCTTGTGGTCACAAGGCACCAAAGTGCTTTACTGAGGCGAGGTGGGGCAAGGTACCTTGAAAACCCCATATAAAGTGTTAAGAATAAATTCAAGAAACTAAAACTGCCACAGAAAAAAAAAAAAAACATATATAGAAGTCAGATTACCTTCAAAAAATTCATTTTCTTCATGCTTATCTTCTGCATCAGTGACCATTCTTCTATCACTGTTATCCTCAAGCTGCTTGTCTCTCTCTTTTTCACTTTCTAACCTCTCTCTATCCTTTTCTTTCTCCTTTTCCCTTTCATGCCTTTCCTTCTCTCTCACTCGGGCACATTCTCTTTCATGTTCCCTTTCGAACTCTTTATCTTTGTCTTTGTCTCTGTCCTTGTCTTTTTCCTTTTCTTTTTCTTTCTCTCTATCCTTGTGCAGATTTTTTTTCTTCTCTTTTATGATCTGCTGCAATTCATTCACATCTTTTGTGATAAGATCCAAAGGTTGCAAAAAAGAGAAATCTTCATCAACATCTGCATCACTCTGGCAAGCTTGAAAAAAACCTTGATCAACATAAATCCCAAGGCATGTAAAACAGAAATGCTTAACAAGCAATAATTTAAACATGCTAACATTACTCAAATTCGCCTCCATTTCCAAGTACTGAAGTCCCTTTTGTACAAATGTAATGAGAGCACCAGGTGGAATCATATTGCCATCTATGGTGCACTTGTTAATTCCACCTTCATATCCTAAGGCAAAAGCTGAATGTGTAAAACCTGCAGGAATACAATAACAAACACCATTACAAAATTTCAAAAACTAGAAATTCCTCCCATGTATTTAAATTGGCAACCAAATATCAGAACCCCTTATCTTCTACCAATAACCAATCTTCGCTCCTACAAACAATAGCTACTAGAAGGCATTTACAAAAAAATAAAAATAAAAATCTTTAGCCATGGATGGCATCAATAAAATTTAAAAATTTTCTAGCATAGTTATGGCCTATTGGGTGTGTTCAATAACAGTTTGAATCAAATCCATTAAAAAAATGAACTATATTTTCAACCAAATTCAAATGTTTTGCAGCCCCGTGCTTCATTCGAATTCCATATTGAAAAGTCAGGCAACCGATATACATTCTTATCCACTATAAGTAAATAAAATTTAACAAGTAATGAAGAACCCAGTTCACAGAACTACAGGCTCTTATAGTAGAAAAAACAGAAACAAAACCCAAAATTTACAAAACTAATTGATAACATTTAGAACAAAACTCTAAAAGCAAAATCCTAACCTAACCTTAATTACTTTATTTATAAAGCATTAGAATAAGGATAAACCTAAATTGCAAGAAATTGGAAAAAAAAGTAATTGAAAATGCAGCCGAACCTGACTCTTGAAGGTAGCGGAAAACAAGGTAATTCAATTCCACTGAGGTGATGGAAGTCATTGTAACGAAAGTTCCCAGTACTAATGACTGTGATTATGTAGGTCATAAAATCATACGGGCTAGAGCGACTAAAGGTTGAGGGGCAGCGCCGATGAATGTGAACTGAAGCCTGAAGGAGACGGAAGAGCTCTGTAACTAAAAACCAAGTGAGGTTTTTTCTTAATTGCTATCTTGTAGTTTTTATATATTTTATATTTCGATTCAGACGGGTAACAGCAGTTCACATCTGAAATGTGGGCTTCAAAGAGATGGATGGACTGTTATACCCTAAACAAATGAATGACCCACGAACATGGAGTCCAGCCCACAAGAACTATGACCCGATAATAAATAGGCACATTGATTTGCGGAGCCCATGAACATTATGATGTTTCATAAGAATAGATAGATAGATAAATAGAATAAATAGATAGATGGATAGATTATTGATTAAATTGATAATCTAGTTGACCCATGCTCATGAATCGGGTTAATTTCTTATAATACATTTTTTATTATATAGAAAAAATTAACTATAAGCAAAAAAATCTTGAATTGTTCATTTAATAAAAAAAAGAATTATATATATAAATAAATGTTAAAAAGAATTGTTGATATTAACCAAAAAGAAAGTTGGGAAGTTGAAAAATAGATATAAATTAAGATATTTAATCTCAAGTTATGAGAACCGTTTAAAAAATTATATTTAATTATATGGTAATAAATTTATTTTTTTATAAGAAGAGTGCTAATTTAAATTCTATTAAAAATAATTTTCTAGTATAATTCATCTTTTCCTAAATTTTTCTACAACGAAATATGACTTTTTTACTCTATTTTACTTATTTAATAAAAATAAAAAAAAACCGATTAGAGCAAATACAAGAAAAAAAATTTAATAATTTAAAATAAGAGTAAGAAAGACATCTCTCAAATTAAAACTCTCTTATCTAACTAACACACTCTATTTTTTACTCAGCATTTTTGTGCTAGAATAATTAGAAGTTAGATTATGATAACACAAATATAATTAAAAAAATTAGAATAATACATTGTCAACATGTTATTGTGAGAAACTTTTTTCTAGTGTTTCCACACTTGGCTCCAGTTTCAAATTGAACCTAATAAGAGTTAACCTGATGTGTTCTAATTGACTTGGGGTTTAAATATGAATTGGTTAAAACACGACTTAATTTAAAAAAAATATTCAAGATATCATTGTTTTAACAATTTCTTTTTATATATTTAGACAATGATAGATTCAGATCAATTAGGTTAACTAGAGAAACTCACAACCCCAACCATGTACTCAGTTGGGTTTGATTTTTTTTGTTAAATCTATTTTTATTTAATTATATGAAAATAAAAATTGATTGACATGCGCAAGAAAGCCACCAAGTAAAATTTAAGAAAATCATCACAAAGAATTGTACAAAAAGGAACATTTGATCATGTTATAAAAGAATGTTGTGTGCTTATTCTAAAACAAACCAAATTTCAAATGGTATTTAATCAAGTAACATACAAAAAAAAAAAACACTCTAATTCATTTATCCTCAGGAATTGTATAAACAAAAAAAATATCCAAAAATTAGGCCTCGGTAGGCTAGTGCACCTGCCCATTAAAAGATGGTTAGGCCTATACACTTGGCCTTTATCTTTTTATTTTCCCTGAAATAAGGTGGATGGCGTGTTATCCACTTATTTTTTTCAAAAAAATAAAAACAATAGAGCAAGTGACGCATCACTTATAACAACAGATGATGTGTTGCCTATTAGTTTAACTCTAGCCACCTCAAATGGTAGGAAAATCGAGCTCTACCCTCTTGGTCTAAAAAACTCATTTTCAACCTTTTTTTCCACCTGTAAATACCTAAGAAACACCATATAAAACCTTAATAAACTCATATTTAATCTCAAAAACAATACATAATTAGTTAAAAAAAAAATCAACTCGAAATGAAAACTTTTCTCAAGCCTCAATCTATGTTTTCCAGTAATATAAGGGATTAAAAATATATAAATTGAACTTCTCTCATCAAATGGAACCTGTTGACACCAACATTGACCTTCTTTATTCCTAGAATGTAGACAAACGATAACTTTTTCTCTCCTCCATTGTTTTTCAATGACTCTCTCTCCTTTCTTAAACTCAAAGATTGAATGTGAATAAAACAAAAAAGTGTCAAACTAAAGGGACCAAAAATGGAATTTTCAAATACTAAAGCAAAAATTGTCAAAAATACGCCCAATGAACAATGTAACAAAAAAAAACTTCCATTCTTGTCTCACTGTGAATTTTGGTCCCCTTGTTCATTTAATTTTTACAAGCAATAAAACAAATTTTTTTCTTGTAAAATTAAACATCAACTCAATATTTGGACTTTTTTTTTACATCATGATAACCCAAAATAAATAATCAAACCCATTTCCCAGTCAAGGCAATGTGACAAAGAATATTATGTCTAACAAGGCTATAATATGACAAAGAATTCACTTTTAAGCGACTATTTTTCTAAATACAAACATCTCGAAAAAAAACATATTTTTGTTATTCTATAAATATTTTTACTTGCTCCATCATTTTGTTTGACAAGGCTATAAAATGAAAGCCTAAAAGAGAAGGAGAAAAAGAAGGCCCAAACTGAACAACATGCTAAGAGAGAGGTCAATCGAGCAACTATTATAACACCCTACCTTCCATGACACATTAAGTCCATTAATCATAATAATATAACTCTTTTAGGAAATTTTGCATTTTATTTTATAAAATATTTACCTTAACACGTTATCAGATTTGCATTTCCATGTGGAAGGAGTCTGCCGAAATTCCAGCAGAGTTTTCTTTGTATTTAAAACATACCAAGTTATCGACTAATTCATAATTACCCAAACCACCATCATTACATAGTCCAACCATCCTGGATTTACTTCTATCATTATTACTCAACACATCACACAATTAATCCATCCATCATATATACCTTATGAACAAGAACAATATAAAAGTAGTACATATATCATCAATTGAAATCTAGAAGAAAGAAAATAGTAATCATATGTAATATGAGAATTTAAAATACCACACAAGAATTACAAAAAGTTACAAAAGGATTATTTACAAGATAACTAAGGAATTCTAATTAATACACCTAGGAATATACCAATATAAAGGATTAAAAGAAAATGGTACTCATACTAGTAAATTATCATAATAACCAATTAGCTCTGTCCTGCTGCATGTGATGGTCCAACACCTATACACAACAAAACAAAATAACAAATAGACTATATTGAGTTTGTTTTTTTTTTCCTGTATATGAATATAGAAAGAATTCATAATCATCCGGTTATGATCGATCTAAACCAGCCCATTATGCATACGATTCAACATGCCAACTATTAACAACTTATTAGAAACACAAGACAACCAATTGAAAATGTTACCAAATCCCCCGTTCTCGGGGGATGCCCTCAGCGCCGAGGGACATGTAGTATTCTACACTAGATATGGTTGAGTTTGTTTATTATTTTTCTTTCATATAATTTTTATTCTCATTTTAGTCTTTTTTTTATTTTCCAATATTTTTCAAGTTTTCATTTTTTTAAAATTGGTACAGAAACTTGTCTGTCTAAATTTTTCGACCCAATATCATTCCTCTAAGGTAAAGATAAATTTGACATGCTCAGTGTAATATTTAATTCACTATCCTTATAAGTTTACATTTATATCATAATATTTACACTAGTGTGCACATAAAAATAATTTTCTTGAATAACATCAAAAATCCAATACCACCCCCATTAAGTTAAATATTCAATTTACTGTATCAGACAAATATTTATTTTCCATTCCGTATAGATTTATTCGGGGGTTTCACAACTATAGCCCAATCAAATAGCAATCCCAATCAAACAACACAAGTCCAACCGAAAAGAACAAGCCTAATCAAGAATGAAACTATACAAGATGAAAGAAGAAAGGAAAAGAGGGCCCAGATCGAGAAGGTGAAAAAAAGGCCCAACTAATCCTAATAAAAGCTGAGAAGAAAAGGGTAATCAAAACCTAGAGTTCCAGAAAACTCATCAATCCTCTTTGCCTTCTTTCAAATCCACAACTCTTCTTTTTTTTATGGACATGGCAACTAAAATAACGATTAAGAATCATCACAACTATCCATCGAATTCTCCTTACAAGTTATTAGTGTTAGTGCATATGTCTTATAGCCAATCAGTTGGTTACATATGACACTGACTTTGTTCATACAAAATATATTTATAATTAATAAAGGCTTTTCTTTCGCTTTAATATTCATTTATCTTTGATTAATAAAGCTAATAGTTGTTTAATAAATCTAAAGTAAAGATAAAGTCATTGGGATAAAAATGCTTTATAAAAAAAAAATTGTAAAATGGTTATAGTTATGAGATCCATATAATATTAAAGCATTGTTTCCTAAATATTTCTAGTTAATGCTCTATTAAAATTGGACATTAATTTGAGCTGTTGAGACCAATACATATCATATTATTTCTCTTATATAAAGAAGTAATTGTTCTCATAACCTAAGGTATAAAGGATACCTAGAACTAATATGCAGGTGCTTGTTAAAAGACATGTGCATTAAATTGACTTGCATGAGAATTTCATATGGAGAGATCACTTGTGTCTATAAAAAGGCTTATGTGACAGTTGTGTTAATTATCCTTAGACTTGAGATCACTATGGATACATGGAATGTTATGTTTTGTCAAAGAACCATCTTAACCCAATAGCTTAAACTGTTAGGTGAGGTCCTAGGATATAATTTATATTATTCTTTAACACATCCCCCAAGTGAAAGCCCTTTCAGCTTGAAACTGGCACAGGTCTATACTACCTTGTGCTTAATTTTTTTATCAAATAAATAGGGATGGTGAGATTTGAACTCGTTACCGCTTGGTCATCAAGGCTCTGATACCATGTCAAAAAATCATCTTAACCCAATAGCTTAAGCTGTTAGGTGAGGTCTCATGTTTTGATTTATATTATTCTCTAACATGCTTTGATCCTAATTGTATGTTGTCTTAATCAATGATAACAAATGAGTAGAAAATTGGATATAACATGAGCTATATGAAGGTATTTGAGTGATCAAGAGATTATTCATCACCTTTCGTGAATTAAAAAACATGTTCCACATGTTCTCAAATGGTATTAATTATGAAATCCTTACTCAATTTGGAATGAGATTTGAAAAGAGTTTCAGAACTTATTCAAATAATCAATGACTATATGTGTAGAGAACAAATATGATTTGACAGAGCAAACACACTTCATGCTGTAATATCAAAATCATAATATTTTCTATGAATGAATAATAATTCCACTGAGAAACTACTCAACAAAAGGTTAAGTCAAACCACTTATGATTTTTTTAATATTTGAAGGATCATGACATGTTGCTAGGCTATGCACTTGATCTTCAAATATAAATCAATCAATTATTGAATTGATGATAAATTAAATTGTTTAACTTATTTAAATCTATTTTGATTAGGATTATGATTTATATTTGGACCAACATATTAACTTAATGAGTCACACACAATAAGAACTATTGATCATAAATTAAACTAAGACAATTAATCAAGTGTGACTTGATTGAAAATAAGTTTTAGAAATTAAGGATTGAAACTTAATTTTTAGTGATTAATATTTTAGACCTAGAAAAATCAAATAAGGACTTGATTGAATAAATTTCTAAAATTATCTTGAAATAATATATATGATATTATTCAAGGGGTAAATTGATATTTTACCATTCATATAGTTATTAGGATTTTTCCATAAATAAAATGCTATAACTTATACTTTTTTTATAGATGTAAAAAGAAAAAAACTATGTAAGTTACAAAACATATGTATAGAGAAACACAAAAAATAAAAAATAGAGAGCTAGCACTTAAAGGCATATCCCTCTCTCCTAAAAAGGGTTTTATGAAATTTCTTACTTGTGATTTATGTGAATTACTATTAGATATCGAACACTTGGATGATGTGTGGTTTGTGACAACCTAACTTTAAGAAATTGATCAAACCTAAAAAAAATATTTGATCTTTCGATAATCTTTGTATAAACCCTAAATGACTCTATAATGACTAATGAGATTCTTAAAACTCCCTAAAAAATTTTAAATTATATTTTTCGCTACATTTATGTGCTTTTGAGGAAGCCCAAATGTGATACCAAAGCTATCAGTAGACAATTAAAGTTATTGATTGCATGTTTTTATTGTTAGTGGTATTAATTGTTAATTAACTTTATATGTAAAAATATTTTTCTCTCAATTTAAAAAAAATAATGGTTATTATTATGGTCAGATCTAACTAGATTTTCAAGATTTGGCCAGAATCCTCATGAAAATCGCATTTTGTGGTTGTACAATCGCCAATAACATGTCTAGTTGTGTATCGTATATGGCCAACATTTCGGTAGTGATAGACACAATAGCCCATGGTCATTGCCTCGCCTTAGCAGCGTCATACACTTTTGATATCACTAGAAGCTTAGCACGAGGCAGCATCCTCACGTTAATGACTGCGTAGCTCAGTCCACGTGTGTTTGAGAGTGTGGTTGTGGTTGCGGTTGCTTTTCAAAGCACTTTTCACTCAGAAATGCATTAAAATAATTTTTTTTTATTTTTTTAAAAAATTATTTTTGACATCAGCGTATCAAAACGACCCAAAAACACTAAAAACTATTAATTTTAAGCAAAACAAAATTCAAAATTTTGAGAACGCGGGTTAGACGCGTTCCCAAACGGTCCCTTAGTAGGTAGTGGTAGCATGGGTTGTCGTTGCTACAATCACTAAAAGTGGGCAATGAGCTCCTTGCCGACATCAAGAAAAATAAAAAAAAAATAGTGAAAATTTACAATTTTGCCTCAGCAACATATTTTAGGGTTTTTGGGGTCTAAATTACTATTTTATCCATATACTTTATACCTTATTATAGTTTAGGTGTTTCATATAGAATCATAATTCTGCCCCTCCATATATAAAATATTAATTTTATATTTTAAAATTAAAACCCTTAATTAAATTAATTATAGAATTAATTTTCCTAATTGGATTATAATTAAATTAAAATATTTAATTAAACCTCATCTAGTTTAGCAAAAATATTTTTCTAAAATAAAGAGAGTTTTTGAAGCGCACAAATTTTATTTAATTGATCATAAAATAGTTTATGAGGTTAATAAGAATTTTAATATGTTAAATATTTCTTATTAAATTTTGAAAATTGGTTTTTCAAAGAAAATATGTATTAAGTAAAATTTATTAAGTTTGAGAAATTATCAAATTGGATTTTATTTGATATATTTAAGTGCTAGAAATATTATTTAAAAATTGCATATAAAGCCAACAATTAGAATCGAACCATGTAATATATTTAATTATGCATATTAATGATTTTTTGCATGATGGATGATTATAAACATTAAAAGACTAATGTGGTTGTGTTTTTTGTTAGTTGAATGGTTATAATATTAAATAGAACCTATGTATCCTGCCTTTTCTCTATTTTTTCTTTTAGGTTTTAAAATTCTTTTCTTATCTAATTCCTCTCGAATGTAACTCAGGGTTTCTTATTCAATTATGTAAATGTTATGTAATTTAGAAATGTAAGAATTTAGATAGGAAAGATTTATTTTGTAATTCAAGATGAAGAAAAAAAAATAACGGTGAAGGCTACAACCATGGTGCTTGCAAAGGACTTATGAAGATTTATAGTACCTATGATGAAAGGAATAATAGACTTACATCACGATCGACTTTGATCACCTGATTTTCTTCGATGGCCCGAGGAAATTAGTTTAGATATGTTCATAATCATCCAAATAGAATGACATGCTAAAGATGTATGTTTACATATAATTGTTATGTATAATATATCAATTATATCATGGAATGAGACCTGATTAAAATAACAAATCTCTTGCTAATATATTAAGTACATGATTACTTGCCTTTCAATTTTATATACATAAAACTAGAGTTTCATCAAAGAATAACTTGTTAAGTCACTTAAAGTTACCATTAATAAAATATGTTTAATGTTATAAAATTAGGTCTTATTTAATTAAACCTATATGATTTGCATAAGCCACTCATTATCATATAAGATTAGAGACAATAGTTCAATGAAACATATATGATATATTGAGACAAAGAGTTGTTACTTAATGAATCTAGGAGCCACATAAAGATATGATTGATAAGATGTAACATCCTCAATTTTTAAAAGCAATTTTTGATTAATTCCCTTTTCAATAATGTAAAAAAGAAGGTATTTTTTTATATGTATTTTCTATCAAAACTTCAGTAGAGTTTCCCTATAAATTCAAGATACCAAGTTATTGATATTGTGACTTGTAATATAGTACTCAAAATTCTTAGTCACATTCCAACCTTCTTCGACCTTATCATTTTTATTCAACCAAATCAACCACATATGCTTTTCATTCATATCACCATAATAAATATAAAAAAAAACAATATAATAAAATTATAGAATTTGAATTATATTAGACTATCATGCACAATTATGTAATTTAAAGAAAAGAAATGAATAAATGAAATACATATAATAACTAAAGATTTACTAATATGTTTCAACTTATATTTTAATCAAACAAAGGTGAGATTAGATAACATGTTAAATTCTTCCATTTACACAAGTATCATCATAGTTAAGATATAGTAATAAGATATATCACAAAAAGTTTACTTAAAATAGATAAAAATGAGAATAAACATATCTATTATTCCACTCGAGTATCAGAAGGACTTGACAACTTAAATCATTTATTAAATTAGAAAATTTAAACAACAACTTTAATAATTTTGAATACAATTTATTATTTAATTTCTCTCAAAACCAACTTTGAGAATTTTAAAGATCATATACTAATTCTTAAAAGAATATAAAGATTCAGTGTCCCAATCATCTTTCAAACATATACCACACTACCTTCAACTAGTCTAATCTACTATATCAGTCACCTAAACATAGACGCCACTAGCCTGAGCTAGTCTAATATACTATCTCAATCACCTGAACACAGACGCCACTAGCCTCAACTAGGTTAAATGAATATCTTGATTATCTAGACACAAACGCCACTAGTCTTAGCTAATCTAATATACTATCCCAGTCATCTGAACATAGATGCCACTAACCTCAGCTAGCCTTAAAAAAAATTCTTTTTCTCTTTTTGTATAATTTACATCTATAAAAAATGGTATATATGTAATGAAATTACAGTCAATAAATTTATAAATTCGTAAAAGTGTTCAAGTATGGAGCACCTACCCGATGCATGTGCTCTAGCTGCAGTCCCTTGATGCTGAACATATATTGTAGTCTCTCATGTACCAAAAATTCTCCGAAAGGGCAACCTCCTCTATAAGATATAAGAATTTGCTCGATTGGGTGAACGCATTCTCTGAGGTAAAAAATAATATACTTTGTTTCAATTTCAGGTCAAACCGCATGGCGTTTTACAACATCATAAACTAACATAAGAATTTCAGTCAAATTTTAAATCATCACCAACAATTCCTTAGACAATAATTTCTGCAATCATTAATAAATTCATAAAATCTCATACTTTCCATTTTCTTTCCCTTAATGGCCAGCACTACAACCTTTTATAATACCACAATCCATTTTCAATTCTTAATAAAAAAATCATCTCTTATGTCATAACTCAATTCTGAATTATTCACTAAAATTCACTTTTTACAAAAAATAAAAATAAAAAATAAAATAAATGCTGGCAACGTGGAGAAAGCAGGCCGAGGAATACAACTGTAATTTTGGAGGAAATTCAAGGCCTAATTATATCCCATTATGCCCAAAAATAAAGAAACAATGCAAATTCAAGGTCAAATTAAATGATTATTGAACGAATTTGCATAAAAATTTAAGTACAATAACATAATTAAACTTTTATGTTTAAGAATTAATTTGGATCCAATTGAAGGATTTAATTAAGTGCAATGACTTAATTATACTTTAAATGGGTCAAATTAATTTTATTTGGGACTTAATTGGTAAAACATTAAGTTTGGGAGCCCAATTTGGGCTTAATTGAGAAGATTGAAATTTTAAGAGACTAAATATAGTTTTTACTAAGTTAATTAATTGAAATGAGGGGCAAAATCGTAAGAAAATTGAATTTTTGGGGTCAAATTGAAAATTTTCACAGCCAAAGATTATATTTTAAAAAGCACCGAACTATAGAGGCTTAATTGATTGAAACCGGGGGTGAAATTGAAGAAATTGAAAGTTCAATGGTCAATTAGGGGTTAAATTGCATAAATCTGAGATCAGAGACCAGAGACCAAAAGGCGCGTAAATATAGGGTTAAAGTTAAAGTTTGGTAAGGGCTGAATCGCATTAAATCAAAAGTTTAGGGTCACTTAGGTGTGCAATTTCACAAAATTAAAAGCTGAAGGAATACATTGAAGATAGACAAAAATCCCTAATTTAACCTTAAATGGTGCCGTTTTGCATTACAAAAAATACCAAACGACACGTCATCTTGTGACTGTTCATTATCTTCCCCAATTTTTAACCGAAAAGCTACCTTGGTGGCTACTTTTCAGGTGCAATTAATGCCTCATATGTCCATCAAATTTGACAACCCGTGAACCAAAATGATCACTTGACAACTCTCTATCCCCAGGTATGGCCCATTCAGGCTTAATGATAACACAGTGGCCTCGACGCTGGCCTAAAATGACCACCTCATGTAGCCTTGAACTGTCAGATTTGACTGTTCATGGTGCCTATTTTGAACTAATAGTTGGGATCCTTTCCAATCGAATCAAGGGTTGAAAGTTTTTTCCTATGTAGACAAGATTACACTCTTCTATCTCCTATAAATATGGGTGGATTTCATGGCCTGAGCATGAAGAAAATCCAGTCCAAATATAATAAAAAACCAGCCTCCTCCTCCCTAGTTTTTTTTCTGCAACGAGTTCTCTCTCTTCTTTCTCTCTCTATCGTGGCTTTCGGCCACCACCACTATCACTACCGGCTTGATCACCAACCTCTCTACCACAAGAAACCGTCTGACCACCTCACATGGTGGTTACACCAACTCTCTTTATCCTCTACAAATTCTTCTTCTTCTTCATCTACCAACGACTACGACTGGTCACCACCTCAGCCACCACCGGACGTCGTCCTCCACGGCCAGACCACCACCGCACCAGGTAGCTTTCTCCTCCTCCTCCTCCTCCTCCTCTTCTTTTTCTTCTTCTTCTTCTTCACTGTCTCTATTCACAAAGTGAAAGTAGACATGAATTATAACTCACGTCCTATTGTTCAAGCATTAACAGTGGGCGTGAATTATAATTCGCGTCCATTGTTCATGCAGTGGATGTTGGTTTGGGCCAGTTCTAGCCCATCCCACCTATATGGGCTGGACTCGGCCCAGCCCCAAAGAAGAAGAAAAAAAGATATGTTGGCCCGAGATCAGCCCAACCGTTTTGGGCCAAGATCGACCCAACCCAACATTCCTAGGCTCGACCCCACCCATATATATTTAATATATGTTATAATATTTCAAAAAACAAAAAAAATCATAAAAAATAAAAAATCATTAAAAAAATTGTGATTTTCTCAAATATTGTTTTACCAATTTTGCATAATATTGGGTTTTATACTTACACTGTAAAATACAAATCCGGTATTAAAATGTCTGGTTTTCTCCAAAATATTTCAAAAAAATTCAAAACATTTAAAAAACAAATCTAAAAAACTTTTAAATTAATTTCCCTTTTCAAAAACAAAAAAAATATTTTGTTTTCATGCATACGATCAAATCCTAAAAATTTTCCAAGCATATTTTCATAAAAAAATTGCATCTATATCATGTTTTGAAAAAAAAATGAATATCGTAACCAGTTTATGATCATCCATTAAGGTTTGATCAAAATATCAAAAACCTTTTTCCAATCTTTTTTCTAGGGTCTAGATGTAGACTTTAATATTTGTGAGATGTAAAATTGCACAATAAAGTACACCATCAGATATTAAAAATACAAGATGTAAATAATATGATGCTAAACTTCGAAGTTTCAAAGGGTTAGGATTTAACCCAATAAGGTAGAGACTTTTTCATGAAGACAGATCTACCTTGAACCTTAGAAAAGACGAACGAATAGAAACCTGACTTAGAAAAAAACAATCAAATAATAATGCTGCTTACTTTAGGTAAGGTGCACTAGAGGTGATGTGTCTTCCCCTTGTACAACCAGTCCCTTACCCAGACTCTCGCAGACCATAGGTTCCTAGTGATCATAATACTCGGTGGCGATTCCTAAACATTAATCATAATTTTATTATTAAATCTAAAAACCCTTCCCAATACATCAACCTTATCAAGAGGCATGATAAAACCCCGTCGTTGCCCGATGACGTCGCAGCACACCCCGCAAAACCTTACATGAGAAATCAAACACAATAAATGATTTTACCTTTACATTCAATAATCTTCCTCAAGAATTCTAATTTGTAACAACATAAAATTTCAATCATTTTATACAACATAACTAAATTTATTTATAATCATCTTCCACACAAATTTATGCATTAATCTAACACAATTCATTTGAATAAACATAATTCCATCATATATTAATTTGTTCCATATTTACCCTTTAGGTTTTAGTAACCATGTGATTTTTTTCTTCATGATTTTGTTTTTTCTAATTTCCCTTCAATTATAATCTGCTCTACCCCAATATCTATCATTGCAACAAATTTTACGTTTCATCAAAATTCCTGTCACAAACCTTACGCCAAAATTCACAAACTTGGCATCAATCTTTTTCCTTTTTAATTGAGCTTGTAAAGTTAGGTTTAGAACCCCTTACCTATTAATAAAATGATTTTCAAATGCTAACCACTCAAAATTTGTTTGCCTTTTCTCTTTTCTTCCCTTTTCGTCATTGCTTCTCTCTCTAGTTTCTCCTTTCTCTCTCCACATTCTCTTTTATTTTGATAGTTAATGTATTTAAGCCCCTCACTCCCTCTTTAATTTAAGCCTTCTCTTTATAAATTATGGCCGATAGTATATAGAGGAAAAATAACTAAATTTTTCAACTTTCTCCTTTTATTTATGAAAATGCCATCAATTAGTTTTTATTTTACTTTTTTGTCCAATTGCTAATAATTTCTTATGGCTTTCCTGAACTTTGATTATCCTGAAATTTTACCCGAAGATAGAAGAATATGTTAGGAGACTTCTCTTAAAAGTTCAACTTGATTTGATAGGACTTATGCTCGTTAGCATAAAACTTGCCGGTACATGATTTTACATAAAAAATTCAAATTTTCTTGTCATCCTTACATGAAATGTATTAATTGCTCAACTAAATCCTATGGAACATTTTTTTTTATTCCATGTATATCCATTTTATATTTTCATCCTTTATTTCATTTACAAGTTTGTTATCGTCTCACGATAATGTTATTAGTTTCATCTTGGTTTACACTAAAACTTTTTCATGTCTTTCCTTCTTTTATACTTTTAAGCTCATTTAATAATTTCTCTTTTATTTACCATTTATTATAAATTTTTAACTTTTGAGGGCTCAGTGGCTTACATTAGCTATATTATCTACTTAATTTGTTTTTTATTTGTCGAGCCACTTAAGGGTACTAGAAGACCTGAGGCAAAAGAGAAGTCATACAAAGAAAGGTTCTTTCATGCAATGCATAACGGGCGGGCCCGTAAAACTCACTAGGATAAGCGGTATTATTGAACCAGACAAAGCAACAAGCAATGAAACCAAAAACAGATAAAGCGCCTAAACTAGTATTTGCAAGAAAATAGTGAGAGATTAAATTATGATTAATGATTGTCTCTAAATTTGTTTGCAATTCAGTCCTTTTATTAGTTTTTAAGTAAAATTAATTTTTTTTTCAAAATGCCTTTTATCTCTAATCAAAATTTCCAATTCCATCCGCTATAAACAAACTAAAAAAATAGTATTTGTAGAGAACAAAATGGGAATTTAAGAAAGAATTAACAATTAACATTGGATAACTGTGATCTTCAAAAAAGAAAAATTAACTTACAAAATCATCATCAACATGGACTAAACTATAATTTACTCAACCATATGGTGAAAGAAAAAAAGAAAAAGAAAAAACCAAAGATATGCCACGACATCATTGTTGACAGTCCTGTTATGGTCTCTAGCATAAAGGCCACGAATTTCTACACCTTCACTCTCCCAATGAACACCATAAACATAAGCCTTGTTGCCATTGATGCCATAACCTATCAACGTTGTTGCCTTTTTCATTTTTAATTATGCAAATGAACATACATTTACAAACCTAAGAATGCATTTTGTTTATAATGAATTTCATAACATTGAAAGTAATCGGCTGCAACTAATAATAAATTAAATGCAACTTACTTATTACAGATATAGAAATACCAGTAATAAGTAATAACACCAATTAGAAACCACCACACCTAATTGCAGATACTATAACATTCAGTTTTTACTTGGAAATTGACAATATAAAAGTGATATTGCCTTCCCATATTTACTGCTATTTAGGAATGGAACTAATATTCCAAAATAGTTACCTAACTTTCAAAAGCATGTAAGGGAACATTCATAGCATCACACCAATTGAAAATTTTGATTTTAACAACCTAAACCTAACATTCAAAGTTAAGTATCCAAACATTCAATTTGCAATAATACTAACTGTAATTTTTGCATATATGAAACCTACCATCCAAGAGCAAGTAACCAAACATTCAAAGTTAAGCATCCAAACATTCAAAGTGTAATAACAACAAGCATAAATCTCGATTTCCATGTATTAAACCAACCATTCAACAACAAGTTACCCAACTACAAATTTTGATTTTAACAACCTAAACCTAACATTCAAAGTTAAGTATCCAAACATTTGAATTGCAATAATAGTAACTGAAATTTTGGTTTCCATGTATGAAGCCAAAGTTTTGTAACAAGTAACCACACATTTAAAGTTCATATTTTAGAAGTCATGAAATTTCAACCCAACAACAATATTCAATGATACATAATGTCAAAACATACATAGTAATGGTGTTCCAAGTACTTGGTTACAGAAATACACAAATACGTAGGCAACTTCACATATTTCCAACAACAATTGTAGCATGGGAAGTCTGAAAAAAATAGTGGAAAAGATTTTAGATAATTGAAAATGTTATTGGAATATAGTATTTAACATAAATGAAAAGACATGAATAGGTTAATAAGTTAAAACTTGACCTTGTCCATCTAAGTTTTTCTTTGTTGTTCAAACATTATTTTCAGCCATGATATTTTTCTATCAATATAACCCATTGCAACCCACATCTCCCTCTTGCTCCTCGCACAAAAGAATTCAATTGCAAAGGTATACAATGCACTACCAAAGTTCACTTCATCAATAGAATGCAGTTCTTCCATAACCTCTTCAATGCTACAACCTTTTTTTTTTAATCTCTAGAAGGAGTTGTGCTCTCTCTAATCATGAAGACAGACTCAACAAGTTGATCTAGACATGCGAATAATTGTGCTCCCATTCCAGTCCTTTTTTTTTTTTCTGACATTGAGGTATAGTATTATGTGAACCCTTTCTCTTTGCACTACTGGGGTTACTGCTACTGTTTGCGACATTGCTTCCACCAACCATATTGCTAACATCATGTATGAAATCAGGGATTACATCCTCTTGAGATTCACCACTTCCTTCTTCTATATTAGTTTCCTTATTGTTTGTATTTCTCATTCCAACAGTTCATTATCTTCATTTGATAACAGTCCTTATAAGGAAGTCCAAGCATATTCTCCCATGGCCACTATGTTACTAAACATGATGTCATACTTGGCACACAACGAGGGCTCGATGTCAACATGCCTAAACTTCTTTGCTCCTCTAATTTCCTGTGTAATAAAAGCTGGATGTACTTAGCAATGATAGTAGATTAATAAATAATACAACAAGACAAATAATTTTGTGAGGCTATTGATAATGAAAACTAAACTAATTTTTTTTTCCACCATTCATCAGTTGATGAGATGGTCCCAAGTTCAGTAGACCAACCAACTCCAGTTTCAGTTATTAATTTTTTCCAGGCCCTCCAGTCCTTTTTAATCCCATCCCATTTGTTTTTAAGTTGAGCTTTTATTAATGAAAGTCCTGTTTGCTCTTTGTGTAAACACCCAAAGAAATATATATATATATATATAGAGAGAGAGAGGGATGATGATGAATGCAGTTTTCGCTGCCGATGCAGAAATCGGCAGCGATGCAGTTTTCGCTGCCGATGCAGAAATCGGCAGCGACGCAGTTTTCGCTGCCGATGCAGAAATCGGGGCAGCGACGCAGTTTTCGCTGCCGATGCAGAAATCGGCAGCGACGCAGTTTTCGCTGCCGATTCTGGACTGGGCAGCGATGCAGTTTTCGCTGCCGATTCTGGACTTGGCAGCGACGCAGTTTTCGCTGCCGATGCAGAAATCGGCAGCGACGCAGTTTTCGCTGCCGATG
>Ga0325414_1000841_pt1 | contig 27481 bp, 24 predicted proteins | sample PopdelMetagenome_8_FD_206183 | JGI IMG/M metagenome (GOLD analysis project Ga0325414, IMG submission 206183) | Populus deltoides microbial communities from Bellville, Georgia, United States - Leaf-PdKOR-R3 | ecosystem: Host-associated > Plants > Phyllosphere > Phylloplane/Leaf | place: USA... | reverse complement strand
TCCAAACTCACTAAACCCGTCTGACTTGGGAACAACACAAGGCCAAATATGCCCAAGGCAATCAATCTCTCTTTTTCTAATCCTGACTTCTTTTCCAGTTCAATTTCTAGCATCCTCCATTTCAGACTGGTAGCATTCTTTTCCAAAAACTTTTCCAAGTTGGAGATTCTGAGCAGTTTTGACAGTTCGGGGATGATCTTGTCAGATCTCAAAGGCAAATAAATCCGATACAGATTGTTTGGAAACTCAGCCAACATCCCATATTCCTCCATAGTAGGATATAGGTCTATACTTCCAAAAGAAAAACACCGGTAGTCTGGATCCCAAAAATGAACTATGGCTCGCACAGTTGGGCTTAAAACTTCTACCCTTGCAATTTCCATCAAACGTCCATATTTATTAAAAAATGCATCCTTATCCACATTCTGAAAGTGAGTCGTTAACTTGTTCACCTCATTCATAATGCAATTCAGGTTCTTGATTGGTGACAGTTTCTTAGCATCGCTTCTAAGGCAGTCTCCTTCAGTCAATTGTGACAGTTCAGAATTTTTCCCATATTCTATGATGGAAAACTTAGCAATGGTGGCCATTTCGTTCACAAGTCCTGCAATTCAAAATGCCTTGGGGGTTAGACTTGTTTTGATGCAAAATATATTATGGAGCATACAACCTAAGGATAGGTTCTAGTTCCTTTACGTGAGACATAAGGTAGGTTTACTACTTGGTCTCTAAAAAAAGGTCTCTTACTGTCCCAGTGATCGCCCTCGTAAAGGCAATATGGGGGTTCAACAGATAGTGGGATGGCACATGTACCAATCACTATCAGTCTAAACACTCAACAAAGAGTTGGGGTTTACACAAACTTAAACCTTGACTCAAGTCATAAGGCAAGCTGCTAGTTCCCCACTTAACTTAAAGTTAAATGTGTGTGCCCTCAAAAAAATAATAATAATAATAAAGTGATGCATGATTATACCATGTATGAAAGAATGTAAAGATGCATGCTAAAGCTTTTAAAACAAAGTATCATTCATATAAGAAAAAAAAAACCAATAACACATAGCATAAACAAACAAATTACCAAGCCTAGTCCTAAGTCCCCAGTGGAGTCGCCATCCTGTCGCACCCTCGCTAGCGGAGCGCGGCGATCCTCGATTGGTTTCCGGGTCTTTTTTTTATTGTGAATAAAGGGGAGTCGCCACCTAGTATTATGGTCACTAGGAAACCTAACTGGTCTTTCAGAGATTCTAAGGCAAGGGACTGGTTGCGTAAAGGGAAGGTGTTAGCACCCCTAGTACGCCTTACCTAAGGTAAGCTGCTTGGTGTTTGGTTTGTCTTATAATTGCTATGGTGTTGGTGTTTTCTAATCCCATCAGTTTTTCTCGGTTTGATTCTAACTAAATTTATTAAGATAGAAATCCAAGGAGATTCCATGTGCTTTACAAGCTCATTTTTCCCTTGGTATTTCAAGAGTTTGCGACTCGTAAATCGCAAGGAGGAGGGACAAAAATTTAGAAATCTAGGGTGCTTTAAAAACCTACTTTTTTGTCTTAGTGTTTTATACTCTCACGGCTCGTAAACCGTGGAGTAAAAAATTGAAATGTCCTCGATTATAATCAAGGCTTCTTTCAAGGATGTGTGCGGATTTATTATTCCTAGAAAATTATTTTGGATATTTACCACTCCGGGTTTTTTTATCCAAATATTAACAGTGAATAATAACAAATTATTCCCAATAATATTTTGGATATTCGTCCTTTAAGGATTTCTTTATCCAAACATTAGCGGTGAATAATAGATGAATTCCTCCCAAAAATAAGATTTTTATATTTTTTTAGAATATTGGCCAATACCCTTTGGAGTTTTACAAACATGTTGTAAATTCCAGAAATGCAAGAAAACAAAATTTTATTGTGTTTAAGAAATCCATGCGAAAACACATTTTCAAAACTTCCAATATTTTTTTGTATAAAAAAAAGCGTTCAAAACATGTTAGAGTATTGGCCGTATGCAACACATAAGAAAAAAAAAATTTTATTTGATCGAAACATAAGCATCACGGTAATCACAAATAAAGACAACAAGTCATCACATATATTTCAAAAAAAATCATAAGACTTAAACATTTCAGCTAAAATAAAGCAGGAGAGAAAAAAAAAGGAAAAGAAAAAAAAAACCCTTTAAAGCCAAAACTCATCAAATAGAATTTGATCCATCAAATCACTCCGAACCTAAACATAGCATGACCCATTATTTTCAACAGAAAAGAGTAAACCCGTATCACATAAAAAAAAAACTTTTGAACCCAATCCTATAGCAAAACCTCTGACTCACGCCTCTCCCTTTTTTTTTTCAAGCACTGCCATGTTTTTTTTTCACAAAAAAAGCAGGAACGTGTAGTAAATACTAAGGCTAAAGAAAAATGCTTGCTATCTTATTTCTGCAAAACAAAATAGAGGACAGCGTGAACCCTGAATCTGCCAAAAAAATAGTCCCTTAACTAACAAATGCTCTCCCTCACGTTTTTTATTTTTTTCCCCTCCATGTAAAAAAACAAACTACGCCTATAAGCCAACTATTCCTATCCAACGTTCTAATGCCAAGTGACACTCAAGCAGATGGAGGAAAGGGACAATAAAGACCTTTAAAACTCACAGTCCCTCACACCAATAGAACAAGAAAAGGAGCACGCAGCTTTAACGTCAACAATAATCCGACTCAAAATTAGGGAAAGAACAGCGGGCAAGCATGGCACCTTTTGTTCAAATAGAAACCAAATATCTAGAGCAAAAGAAGAGACAGGTTTTGGGATAGCACAGACCAACGGTGCCAAGTCTGAATATAACAAAGAAAAGAAGCTGGAAACTATACCTGCAGATCTTACTCTATGTTTTCTTTTGTGCTTCTGCTCCCTCTTTTCTTTCTCCGTTCTCCCCTTTGTTTTTTTTCTTCGTTTTTCTGCTCTCTCCTTTTTTCTCTCTTTCACGTTCCAGTGTAGGCTTTTTAGTATCAAAGAAAAGCCTTCTTTTTCCCCTTGTTTTGCCTCCGTCTCCTTTTTTTTTCTTCTCTCTTCTCCCCCCTTTAGGTCAGCAGCCGAGGCTTCTATATAGCTTATTCACGGCTTTATTTAGGAAAAAAAATATTACATTAACTCTAGGGTGTATTCTCGGGTGAGCAGAAATAGGAAACCAGAATGTTTGATTCTGATTTTGTGATCGGTAGTGATTTCTTTCCTAGTTAGAGGATGGTGTGGCTCTTTTCTTTCCTTCCATAGGGCTAGCTGCTCCTTTTGAAATGAGGCAACAAAAACATGGTCTTCAGCTCCAAAAATCAGGCGTGATGAGAAAGGAAAACAGCAGAGAAAAAAAAGAAAGAAATCAGATGGAGGGTGCAGCTGCAAAGTCCTATTTTCCTTATTCAGTGTGGTAGAAATCTTGTCATTTATGATGATGCAGCCCCCCTCTCCAGCTTTCAATGTCCTTCTTCAATTCAATCCCTCAATTTAGCACGTTTCGATTCAGTCCTTGGTCCAAAAAAAATCCTTCGAATCAGTCCCGCGAACTTGGGCAAAAATCCTTCTCGCGGTCAGGAATCCCTGCTTTCAACACTAGATATTCAAACAGGAATATCTTGAGCTTTTGATATTGAAATCAAGCGATTCAAAAGCCCATATTCATCTACGCGTCCCGGACTACAACTTTGATGAAGGATTCAAAGTGAGATAAATTCATTTTGAATAACAGAATTGCAACCAAACTCGGCTGGAAACCTTCTCGTGACAAGATTCTATGTTTTCATGCTAGATTTCAAACAGGAATATCTTGAGTTTCTGATATCGGAATCAAGTAATTCAAAAGCTCAAATTCATCTACGTGTCCCGGACTAAAAATTTGATGAAGGAGTTGAAGTGAGATAAAATCATTTTAGAGAACAGAATCTCCCAATAATCTAGTTGGTCAAAAAGGTTCTTGATCTGACGATGCTGAGCATCCGAATTTGAATGAGAATTTGCCCTAAGAACAATGATTCCTAGGACCTAATAAAGGTGTACATCAATTTTTTAACATATCATGAGTGACAAAATATACCTAGGATGGTCAGATATCATACGAAACCGAGTCAAAATCAAAGCCTAAGTTGGAACAAAAAATTACGACAACAGAAGAACCATTTTTTTATGCAAATTCTGAGGAATTTATTCAACCTTAAAGACTAGATAAAAAAAGGAATGAATTTGGCATTATGAAGACTTCTGATCAATCTAAGAAAACCTGATGATTTTGGTAGCAAAGGAGAAGGATAAAAAGAGCAGAAAACAGGTCAAACAGGGTTTTGAAAAAAATTTCTTTCATCTGCTTTTGTCAATCTTCCAGCAAACATGTGGTCCAAAAATGAGTAACAACAAGACTTTTGAAGGTAATCTATTTATTAAGAACACTGAAGTGAGGAACGCATCAACCCAATATTGGGGAGATAGACTTGACTGGGCTAGAAGTGTTATTCCCATTTCTTGGATGTGCCTATGTTTTCTCTCGGCAATTCCATTTTGTTGAGAAGTGTGTGGGCAAGTCAATCTATGGTATATCCCTTGTGTAGTCAAAAAAGTTTTAAACTGGTTGGAAGTAAATTCACCACCATTATCAGTTTGGATTTGTTTGATTGAGGTGGAGAAAAATTTTTCAGCAATGGTTTTAAACTGAACAAAAGTTGCGAACACATCAGATTTTCTTTGCGAAGGATATAACCAAGAATATCTTGAATAATCATCAACATATAAAACATAGAACGAACAACCACCTGTGGATTGTACAAGGGAAACCCATACATCAGAATGGATTAAAGCAAGAGGAATAGAAGATTGACGACCGGACACCGGGAAAGGTAGTTTCTTAGCTTTGCCAAGTTGACAAGCTGGGCAAAAATCTACTTTATTTGAAGGACCGGTGACATAGAGTTTATTGGAATGGAATAAATTATCAAAAACAGAAGTAGCAGGATGTCCTAGTCTGGAGTGCCAAGTGTTTGCAGTAGCTCGAACTCCTACTGTTGTCGAAAGTCATGTGAGATTTTGAAGGGAATTTTGGCACCCAGCTAGTGGATACAGCCCGTTGTCAACCACACCTTGAAGTAGAATTTTTCGTATCAGGATCTCCTTCACGAGAAAATCGGTAGTAATTAATATAAAGTAACAATTATTATCTAAACAAAATTGATTGATAGAGATAAGATTGGTGGCTACTTGTGGGCAATGGAGAATGTTGTTTAGATGAAAATTGGATTTGCCAAGGTTAAATGTGGTAGAACTAGTATGTAGAATTTGCAGACCTGAACCATTTCCTACAGTCACAGTGTCGGAGTCATGACAGGAATTCTGATGAGTGAGATTTGATGCATTTGATGTAATATGGGCATTGACACCACCACTATCCATGTACCAAACTTGATGATCAAGTGTGGCATTAGCTTCAGCCACCATTGTTGCAAGATTTTGAGGAGGTAACCGACCCTGATATGAATAATCAAAATTATGAAAACAATCAATAACAGAATGACCAATTTTACCACAAATTTGACAAACCGGGCGGTTGGATGAAAGTTGAGGAGGAGTTGATTTGGTCTGCTGGTATGGCTGAGAAGCAGATGAAACTGCAAGCTGCATTTTTGTTGAAGGTAGAGGAGGGCCTTTCTTTCTACCATATCTAGGAGCTGATGCGAACCTCGTGATCACATGGTCCCTTAGATTTGTGGGCAGCAAAGGCAAAATGAGTATGATTCGTGTCGCGAGAAGAGTGATTGAAATCCAGAAGATTTTCATAGCCCAATAATTCAGCTTAAAAGTCTTCAAAAGTGAAATCAATGTCACGAGATGCAAAATTAAAGGAGGTGACAAATGGTGTATATGTAGATGACAGACCACTCAGAAGAAAGGAGATCAAGTCTTGATCGTCCACAAGCTTACCAGCCGCTGCTAATTGATCTGCAAGATGTTTGGTATTTTCAAGATACTCAGAACAAGATTTGGTACCTTGACTTAATGTCTGTAGTTGGCGTTTAAGATGAGAAATGCGAGAGCGAGATTGAGAAGAAAAACGAGTCTGCAGGGCAGTCCAGACTTGCTGAGATGTTTCCATTCCATAAACAGTGAAAACAAGTTTTTTAGAAAGAGATGCAAAGATCCATCCAAGGAGACAAACATCTTTCTTCTGCCAAACAACATAGGCAGAATTTAATGAACCAGAGACAAGATGTTTTGGAGGACAGACTTCAATGCCATCAATGAAGCCAACTAAGTCATGTCCTCGGAGGAGATTAAGGAATTGCATTTTCCAAGCCAAATAATTGTGAGAGCCATCTAGGATGAAGAATTGGTGCAAATGCTCCTAGATTTTTTGCTGAAGATTCTGATAGTCTAACAATTTGAGGAGTGATAGTTTTTTTACCTGCGGCATAACGTGATTCGGGGAGTAATAATTTTTTTTAGCGGAATGGATTATTTTTTTCAATTTTAAAAAATATATAAATATATTACAAAGTTAAAAATTTAATGCATGTCAGATACAAATAATTTTAAAATACTGAAATATTGAAATATTGAACCTATTATTTTTAAAAAATATTGAGAATGCACCGTATTGGATTGACCTCGGATAATCATGAGAATGCGACATATTGGCTTACACGATTGGATCCTTAGTTTTTTTTTTTTATATAAATGGGATAGATGACATGTCGTCTGTCTCAAATTGTTTTGAAAAAAAAATGAAACGACGCGTAATGTAACACCTTCCATAAATACATGTAATCATTCCTTAGTTTCTCATGACTTTTACAACTTTTAGAGAGATATTTTTTTAAAATCTACTGAAATATTGGCAGTCTTCTTTGTACCGGGAGATCCCAAGTTATCAACTAAAAACTGTTATACTTCATTATTAAACAAATTCTCATTTCATTTATTGTCCAACTATCCTGGACTTATCTCATGACATCCATCACATTTCATTATGGTTCATGGTACGCATACAATTTTCAATATAAACTTTCAAATCTTCATAAGATTTAGGAAATACAAACACATATTAATTATATGAGACACAATAACATAAGTATACATGATTAAGTTAAATTTATAATACATAAACCTCATGATAATTAACACATAATTAACACTTAAGCACTGGACCATTACAATGCATAAGGGGTATTTAATATAAGTTTTGAACAAAATTATCAAAAGATTACTATACATATCTAACATCCTACTCGAGATTCTGAGGTACCTGTAAATAATTTATAAATATCAATTAACTCAATAACATGCAATTTACATTAAAAAAATTATACAAAAGAAGTATTGTCTTTAAGTTATATCTCATCATTGTTAATTATACCAATTTATTTATCAACACAATCTCTCTTTTTATCTATGTTGTTCACTTGCCATATCGAGATTTCTTGTATGACATAAGTTTAATAAATCATATTTTTTCCTAATAATTTTTTTTCTAAAACTCAATCTTTCCCCATATTATCTAGCACTAGAATTTTTTTTTTACTTTCCTATGTAATGATATTATTTCAGTTCCTGGGAATCTAACTCATTCCCCCGTTACAGGTATTAATTTCAATTTCTAGAAATCTAGTCTCATCTCTCAATGTCGGGCGCTAGTTCCAATACTTAGGAAAAACTAATCCTTTATGCCTTTTACCATCATTAGTCTCATCATCAGGAAACTAATTCCTTCATCCATTATTGAGCATTAGTCTCATCGTTGGAAAGCTAATCCCTCTGCTTATTACTGGGCATCAGTCCCATCACTGAGATAATTTGGGTATTAATTTCCCCGTTACCAGTTATTAATTTTAATTTCCAGAAATCTAGTCTCATCTAATTCCTTTACTATAAACTATAATTTAAGTATGGAATATCAGGGTATTTCCAACATAATACAATGATAATTAATGGAGAAAATGACAAGATGTATTACACATATATGTTGCTGGAGCTCGAGTAGTATCTCCTTGTTGTGGCACATATCTCATGGCCTCTCATGTATTAACAGGTATACCACATTACTGGCTCATCTTACATAATATTAATTTAAGTTTACTTTCATCAATTTAGCTCTTTTCTTTAATTAAATTCTCATTTTACTAATATTTTCAACTTGTATTTAACTCTTTTCTTTAACATTAAGGTTCACATTTTCTTATATTATTTTGCATTCAAAATATATTTCCCAAACACATGGAATGTATTAATTCCAAATCATTTTCTTTTCAATTATTCCAATTTCTAACTTTTCATCAACAATCTCTAATGTCTAATATTTTGCCAACAAGGTTTTATTTCTTGCCTTTTATTAAACACTTGTGAGCACTAATTCAACTCATCAATATCATAGAAATTTCGCATATGCCTCCTCCCAGACACACCAACAAGAGTTCATACATCAACACTAAACTTAAATGGTCATAATCCAACTTAAACATACTAACCATAATCATATTATACATAATTAAAATTTCAACACCAAAACACGTCTAAATTCCAAAACTTCCCCAATTACATCAACATGGTGGCCACCCATGGTTTAAAAATTCATGATTGGCCTTAAATTTGTCAATTAAAATACTAACAATACCACTACTATTATAAAATTCCCCAAAAGTTTTAATCAATCCAAAAATTTACACCACTAAGTTTTAAACAACATAATCTCACATTTTCCTGTTCTTCCAAAAACATGTCAAAAATACTCACGAATAAAACAACCCAATTTACTTTAATCATATTAAAATAGCTAACACACCAATTCATAACACAACAATTAACACAATTCTAGCATATGCATTTTGATCCCTTATTGGCCGGCCATTGAACCCTTAAAAACACTAGGATTTTTGTCATTATTTCTTTCCTATTTAACACCTAACACAACCTAATATAACTCAATTTGATCAATTCATAGTCAATTATATTTTCCTTGAAATTCCACTATGAACCCTAACATTAATCTCATGATTTCTATCTCAATTGTTATTAGTTTCATATGAAATTGTTAGATTAGTTTTAGAACTCTTTACCAAACATTAAATAGTCTTTGAATCCCAACCAGTCAAAACTTTCTGGATCCCTCTTTAAAAACTCTTGTTTTCATGATTGTGCATTGATTTCCCCTTGGTTTCCTTCACTTTTCTATCTTGTTTAGGTACTTAAAGATGTGGTTGTGAGTGTTTCTCTCAACCCCCCCTTTAATTTTGTAAATTATTTTGTGCTTTCTCTAAGAATTTTGAATAAAAAAACTCAATATTTCTCCCCCTTCCTCTTTTGTTCCAATTGTTGCCGACTTGTGGGGGGGGGGGATGGCTTTTACATGTATATTTTTTATTATTATTATTTACATTTTAATCTCTTCTTTATACATAATCTTAATTTGTCCCAAAATTTATAATTTGGTCTCTCCCTTTTACTTGGTGTCACACACCCCTCTCCTTTTCTTTTTCTTTTTTATCCTTGACATTAATTCTCAATTTCAAGAAAAAATTTAGCTAGGAGTTTACACGTCATCTGATTTACCCAAATTCCAGCCACTATGGTTGCTGAAAAATCGGGGCTTAAGTTTTTTTATCTAAAACTCATTTTTCAACCCATTTCTGACCCAAAACATCGTAGAAACCGTAATAAATCCATCTATGACCTTAAAAAACCACCTCAAAAATTGAAATCAAGCCAAATCCAAAAATCAATCTGAGCTCATATCTATTTTTTCATGAACTTTAAAGGTACAAAAACACCTAATATGAAATCTTCTCATCAAATGGAACTATTTGACATAAATATAGTCCCTTTTGGTGGTCTAAATCGGTGTCAATGACATTTTTCTCTTTCTACCATTGAAATCTGACAATCTCTTTCTCTCCTTTCTCAACCAGGGATTAAAAAATAACAAAATAAAATTTTATAACAAAATTAAATTGAAAAAATATTGAGATACTGAAATTGTATATTTTGCGTGATTTTAAAGTTTAAGGATCAAAGTGCATCTTTTGAGAAACTTATGGCATGCCACCTATATATGACACCTTTTTCATTTTGGTCCCTCTTCTTTCTATCCTACCCTTTCATGAGAAATCAAAATTAATTGGTCTTCAATTAGGATCAAATCGCTAAAAAAAATGTTGGAGAACTAAATTAAAAAAACATAAAATTTTGCACAACTCATCCAGAATAATTTGTGAGAGGATAATCAATGAAGTCTTGCGTAGTGAAAAAACCATGCCTTTTAGAGTAAAACTTAATTATAGATGGTTAAGTTTCTAAGCCAAAAATCATATAAATAGTAAGCAACGGAGAGAATCTTTTTGGAAAATAATTGTTTTTCTTCTGTAAGATTTACGGGCATCGGATCTTTGTCTTCTAAAAAATAAAGAATCATATATATAAATAGTAAGCACGAGAGAGAATCTTGTTGGAAAATAATTTTTTTTCTTCTGCAAGACTTACGGAAATCTCGGATCTTTGTCTTCCAAAAAATAAAAAATAAAAAAAATTGAGAGTCTACACTGAAGGATGATGGTCTCCACTATATAAAATTTTTATATCACAAACATAATTAATGTCCCTTCAACCACACATCACACTTATTTTGGCTAGTAGTAAAACATATAATTAGCTGAATGTGTCAAGAATAGCTTTGTGTAAAGACTAGTGAATGATGAAAAATGCTTTCTGTTTTCTTTTTTTTTCCTTCTTCTAACTAGATGATATGTTAAAACCAGCAAGAATTTTTGCATGTATAAGGGTATCTTATCTATACTTTTTTTAAAAGGAGCTCTTACGAAAAAAATAAAAGAGACAGCTCTTGATGTGCATTGCCATATTCCGTGTCTTGAGAAAAATTAGGTAAGACGAAACCTACATATGACTCGACTCAAATGACTAATTAAATTGACAAACAAAAATCACTGGCGAGTACCATGTATCTATCAAAAACCTTATTTATAAAAATTCAATGAGTCTTCCATAGACCAACCAATCAAGTTCTCATGTCTTAAGAAATACCAAAACTTGAAACTTACGTGCAAAAGTTTTGGTATGTGGAAAGAAAAGAATTTCCTTATGTACAATCGTTCAGGTTTTGTAATTATTTTATATACAGGAGCATCAAATAATATAGCTAACAATCTTCAATTGGAAATCCTACGTAAAAGGTGTTGGATTTCCGAAATGCATTCACACGGTGAAAGAAAAAATTACTTGAAGATCAAATATTCTTTTCATATTTTAATAATTGCTTCAAGATTGAGTTGTCGCAAACTATAAGTTGTTCAAGTGATCAGCCTCTAACAGTAATTCACACGAATCACCAGTGAAAAATCTCTTAAACCTTTTTAAGATAAAGGGATTGTTATGCCTTTGAGAGCCAACTCTTTTCTTTTGTGTTTTTCAGGTATTTTGTTCTCCACTATTTACTTTACAGAAAATAAAAGGTATAACATTCTTTTTAAAAAGAAACCTAGAAACCTTGTAAATAAATAAAATATCAATTTTTTCCCTAAATAATATCACATATATTATGTAAAGACCTTAAAAAAAAGATAATAACCGATGATGAAAAATTAGTTGAATTATATATGAGCTAATTAGTTAAATAATTAGATAGAAAAGAAGAATAAAAGTAAGATAAAGACCAAATAAGTAAATAAATATGGAGAGACCAAATTGAAATTTTACCTAATGTGGAAATATGAAAAATGAAGTGGGACTAATTGATTTAAAAGAATGAAGGATTGATTGATTAATAGTAAACTTATAAAGATGAACAAGTCTTGGGGACTTAAATTAGAAATTGCCAAGAGAGAGGAGTATAAATACCCCTCTTTTTCTCTCCCAAATTGATGGAAAAAAGAGAGCAGAAAGGGATGGAGAGTTCTTAACCTTCAACCCCATTTTTCTCTATACAAACACCAAAGAGAGATATAAATAAGGTGATTAGGAAGAAGAGTGAGCATTTGTATAGAAGAAGAGTGAGCATTTGTATAGAAGAAATTGAGTGAACTTGGAGAGTTACACTACTAGGAAGTTAAAACCACAACATTGGAGAAAAGAAAAAGAAGAGAAGTGTAAGGAATTCCAAATCTTGAATATTATGTTAGTTCATCCATCTTAACAAGGTAAGTAAGCTATTACTAACCCAAGATTAAGTTATTAATTGTTACATGCATGTTGAGAATGGTTAGTGTAAACTAAGAGCTAGAGTTTTGTTTATGAACGTGAGAAGTTTGTGAAAATGTTAGAATGATGAGTAAAGTAGTATTAAACATGAAGAATTGAAAAAGAAATCCCCTTCCCCCTTTAGTTTAAGTTTCGGCCAAGATAGGGATAAATGGATGGGAGTGGATTTCTTGTATTGTGATAAAAATTAAATTGAGTAAAGTGAGGAAATCGCAAACATGAATGTGAAAAGTCAAGGAATTGAAAAGAAAAATACACAATCCATGTTTCTCCCCACTTGATAAATTGGCAACCATGGCTGAATTGTTGGCTATATTATTAGTTATGCCCTTGAAACTATGTCAATGTGACTTGATAATAAGAGTTTGGAAAAAAAAAACCATTTATGTTGAGTAAGTAAGAATTAAGTAAGGAAGGTTAAATGTGTTAGTTTCTTAATAAGAAATCATTGTAAGAAAATTCAATTTAAGAAATAAAACTCAAGGTGTGCTGCTGAAATTGTATGTGTTAGTGATGAGTTATATGTGCAAAAATTTGAATGATTGATGGGAAATACTAGTAGCAAATGAGAAATGCTCTGACTAATCATGCAAGTGTCCTAGTTTAATTTGTGTACTTGAAAAGTAACATGAATGATAATAATTTTTAGTGTTGACAACTTGAAAGATGTTGGTGTCTTAGTTCTAGAAATGGATGGTGAATGGCTGGAAAATGCAATCTGGATAGCCTTGTTATGAAATCTATGACTGAGTTTAGACTAGAAATTTATAGAATTTGGAATGTGCTCTTTCATGAAAGTTGTAAATATATGTGTAAAGTTTCCATAACACCCTTTGATACAGGAAAGGGTGTTAGCATCGTGCAGTAGTCGAGTACTAGCTCTCGACAGCTAGCAGGCCCCAAGTAGGTAACCTATGCCTTAGGAAACATTGTTTAACATTATATCTTTTATTATGGTATTGCTGAGTTAAATTTGAAAAGTACTCGGGTATCAATAAGGAATTGAGAGTAAATGATATCGGGATGAGATATCAGGTAAATGTTGGCTTTGATAAGAAAAGCCAGAATTAAATAACGATAGGCATTCGGTTGGGAATGCAGGAATCGATGATATCCAAAGAGATATTGGATGGATGTTAGCTTTTACAAGAAAAGCTTAAATTAAATAACGATGGACATTCAGTTGGGAATGCCGGAATGAATGATATCCAAATGAGATGCCGGAAAGACAATGGCTTATATAAAAAGATCCATAATGAACAATATGGGACACTCGATTAGAATATTAGAATTATTGGCTATTAGTCTAGAGAATTGTCGGATTACGTGGCAATCAAAAGGAAGATTACTGAAAAGGATATATCCAAGGGAAGTATCGTTGATGGAATAATTGATAAATAAGTTAAATAGAATAAATAATTGCCCGGTCAGAATGATGTGAATTATAGATGAGAAATTAGCTGAACATGAAAATGTAGTAACTGTATTGCCACACATCAAATAAGTAGACAATACACTCTTACTTATAAAAATAAAATTAATTGAATGGTTATGAAAGAATCCTTATAGTTTGTGTGATATATATATATATAACGTAGTTCAAAAATAGTTTTACTTATTCTATATATATATATATATATATATATATATAGAATAAGTAAAACTATTTTTGAACTACGTTAGGCAGATGCCATTTTTTATATAGAAACTATTGAAACTAAAAGTAGTGTTGCAATGATAAGTAAATATCATGTTTTCTTATATGATAGATGTTAACATAAGTTAACATCATGAATTCCTGACAATATTTAAAAGTATGGTGTTACTAAAATAAGATAATTAATATGATCATGTTAAAAATTTATAATGAACTATTAAGGATAAATCATCCGATTGGAACCTCCTTTGTGTGTCGTTTCTAGTTGATTAATAAAAAGAGTTTATACTATATCTACACACTTCTATATCTGTTGAATGTATGGGTTGAGTAGAAATGAAGGGAAGGAAGATAAGATTTTATAGATGAGAAATTGAAAATGTAATCATATCACCTATATGTAGGCTAGCTGGAGTCTCACTCACTCTTTTTTTTCCAGAACATGTGTATGTACAAGTAGTTGTGATTGTGGCTCACATCTTCCCTTTGTTTTACGTCCAAGAACGGCTTAAATGCCCTCTATGGGTCGAGTATAAGCTTCCCATCCAGTTTTCTTAAAAACTGACAAACATGGTCTTTTTTAGTCAGATTTCCAAGACTAAGTCGATCATGTTCTTTATGAAAATGGTGCCATAAATCATGAATTGCACGATGCACATCTTCACTAGGATGCATCTCAAGAGTTAATAGAAGATTATTTAAAGACTCCTTACTCAGCCATCCTTAATGAATTGTATTTTATCTTCACGGTTTATAGATATCATTCCTAAAGAACGACATTGTGCATTACAAGTCCATCTGGCACATCGGTGACAAACTTTCAGTCATTTCGCACGACGTTTCTTTGCAAAAATGCTTTTACCTGTCTTAGACATGTATGAAATAAAAGAATTTGAAGACTTGCCTGATAATTGGACCTTTGCTTCAATCATCCAATGAATATCTTTAGGAACTCCATGGTTTATTAATAACCTTAATTTTTCACACCTAGCACGGTAAATTTTTGCAATCGCATTTTTAGACAAAACGTGAAAATACTTTTTCAATTTTTCAAGAATGATGTCCATTTTTTTTAGATGAGAAATAGAAAAGAGATGCAAAGAAAAGAGAAGGAATAAGGAATTGAACAAATATATACACAAATATCAGTTATCATGGGAAACTGAAAGAACCGACATAAAAGTCACGGAGTACCGTTATTCGCCATTTGACTGGGGTTGGAGAAAGACTAGCAAAACAAGAGACACACCAAAAAGAAACACGAAAACAATGTGAGAAAAAAAAAATCAACCTTTATATATAGAATCATTCAAACCAATGGATTCATTTTCACTAGGAAAACTATCAAAATAAGCTTTCAAACGATGTCCATTTACCTTAAAAACATTATCATTCTTTGGATTCTCAATATCAAAGGCCCTATAAGGATACACATGTTTCACAATAAATAGACCACTCCATCTTGATCTTAGCTTTCCAAGAAATAAATGGAGTCGAGAATTATAAAGCAAAACTTTTGGACCAACATCAAATGTTTTTCTCAAGATTCTCTTGTCATGAAACTCTTTGATTCTTGCTTTATGAATTTTTGAATTCTCATATGCATCATTTCTTATTTCTTCTAGCTCATTTATTTGTAACTTACGTAGCTGGCTAGCATCATCAAGATTTGAATTGAAAGCTTTGATAGCCCAATAAGCTTTATGTTCAAATTCCACAGGCAAGTGATAAGATTTCCTATAAACCAACCTATAAGGTGACATACCTAATGATGTTCTAAAAGTAGTTCAATAAGCCCAAAGTGCATCAATAAGTTTCAAAGACCAGTCCTTCCAATTAAGGTTCACTGTTTTTTCCAAGATTTGTTTGATCTCCCTATTAGCAAGTTCTACTTGTCCACTTGTCTGAGGGTGATAAGGGGTGGCAACTTTGTGTGTAATTCCATATTTCTTCATTAAAGACTCAAATGGCTTATTGCAGAAATGTATTCCACCGTCACTTATCATGGCTCGAGAGATTCCAAACCGACTCAAAATATTTTCTTTCAAAAACTTGATCATTGTTTTATGATCATTGTTTCGACTTGGAATTGACGCTATCCATTTTGAAACATAATCCACTGCGACTAATATGTATACAAAACCAAATGATGGAGGAAATGGACCCATGAAATCTATACCCCAACAGTCAAAGATTTCAATCACAAGAATAAGATTTAAAGGCATCATGTGATGTTTTGAAATAGATCCTACCTTTTGACAATTTTCACAAGTTTTGCAGAGTGCATGCGTGTCCTTAAACATGGTGGGCCAATAAAATCGACATTGTAAGATTTTTGCAGTCGTCTTCTTTGATGAGAAATGACCCCCATATGCCTCAGAATGATAAAATTTAATGACACTACTTACCTCATTGTCAGGAATGCATCTTCAAAAATATTTGATCAGGACAATATTTGAATAAATAAAGGTCATCCCAATAAAACTTCTTCACTTCGTTCAAGAACTTTCTTTTGTCTTGGGTACTCCAATGAGCTGGCAAATGTCCTGAAACAAGAAAATTAACAATATTAGCAAACCAAGGCATTGTAGAGACAGAAAATAAAGATTCATCAGGAAAGTAGTCATCGATTAGTGTGATGTCAGATCTCGAATTTGTTGTCAATCTTGACAAATGATCAGTGACAACATTTTCGGTGCCTTTCTTGTCCTTAATTGTGATATCAAATTCTTGAAGTAACAAAATCCACTACACCAATCTAGCCTTAGAATCCTACTTAGAAAGAAGATATTTCTATGCTGCATGATCACTAAAAACAACAACAGGTGAGCCAACAAGATAAGACCTGAATTTTTCACATGCAAATACTACTGCAAGTAATTCTTTTTTAGTGGTAGTGTAATTCATTTGAGCACTATTTAAAGTTTTACTTGCATAGTAAATCGCATAAGGTTTCTTATCTTTTCTTTGTCCCAAGACAGCACCCACGACATAATCACTAGCGTCACATATTATTTCAAAAGGTAATGACCAATCAGGAGGTTGAATGACAGGAGCAAAAGTAAGCAAGTTTTTAAGTTTAACAAAGGCTTCTTCACAATGTTCAGTCCATTCAAAAATATTATCCTTTGTTAGAAGGTTACTCAATGACTTAGATATTACACTAAAATCTTTAATGAACCTTCTATAAAAACCAGCATGTCCTAAAAATAATCTATCTTTAACAGATTTTGGGGTTGGTAAGTTGGCAATTAACTCGATTTTAGATTTGTCAACCTCAATTCCTGTTGATGAAACAATGTGACTAAGTGCATTGTCATTTGTTACCATAAAATGACATTTTCCCAATTTAGCACAAGATTCTTTTCTTCACACCTGCTCAAAACTTTTTCCAAGTTAGTTAAACAATCATCAAATGAATCACCTAAAACAGAAAAGCATCCATAAAAATCTGAAGAACATGTTCAACCATATCACTGAATATGCTAAGCATGCATCTTTGAAACGTGGCTGGTGCATTACATAATCCAAAAGTCATCCTTTGATATGTAAAAATACCAAATAGACATGTGAAAGTAGTCTTCTCTTAATCTTCCAATGCAATTTTAATTTGGTTGTAACCTGAATAGCCATCTAGGAAACAATAAAATTGATGACTTGCAACTCTTTCTAGGATTTGATCCATGAAAGGTAAAGGAAAATGATCTTTTCTAATAATTGAATTAAGTTTCCTATAGTCAATGCATATGCGCCAACCAGTAATAGTCCTAGTTGGAATTAACTCATTCTTCTCATTTGTTATCACAGTGACTCCAGACTTTTTAGGTACAACTTGGGTAGGTGATTAGTACTTAAAAAAGCATTTTTATCAAGGTTTTATATCATTATTTTGCACTTAAAATATCAATAACTCCTTAACTAAAGCATGTTTTATAATAACAAGTTTGATAATATAAGATACCTTTAATTTATGGTAAATGTTCATTTTAAATGCAGGCTTATCACATAAATCAAATGATTGATTGATGAGTTTAACTACTAAAATTGAGAAGACAAAGAAAAGTGATTATTACTTAAAAGTATATTTTTATCAAGGTTTTATATCATCATTTTGCACTTGAAGTATCAATAACTCCTTAACTAAAGCATGTTTTATAATAACAAGTTTGATACTATAACAACATTTACAAGTATTAGCATTATTCGAACAAGATAACTAATGTAATCATGTTAACAATTTATAATCCGATTGGAACCTTCTTTGTATATGGTTTCCAGTTGAGTAATAAAAAGAGTTTATACTATACTTATTTGAAATACCATTAATGGATCCTCTAACCTTGACAATTTTTTTATCCTTATTTAATCCTTACATCAATATCCCATAAAATTCTCATAAACTCTTGTTTTATTAAATATATATATTATTTGTAATTTATATAGTTCACCTCCTTGTGGTTCAACCCTAGTTTTGTCGGGTTATTTATTACTTCGACACTCCTACATCTAGGATAAGACATCAATTTTTTGATCGTGTCAAGTTTTTGGTGTCATTGCCGGGGAGGTAAATTCTTGTATAAATTATAATATTTATTTTATTCTCTTTTCACATTTCATTTTATCTAAGTTTTGTTTCTTTTTTTTATTTTCTTTTCTTCCTTTTATTCTCTTCCTACACGTGCATGAGAGTTTGGTCACGTACATTAAGTGGTAGACTTTGTAGGGTATCCTCATCATTTTCAGAAAATATAGCCGAAGAAGATAACCGGTCGTTTCATAATGAGAATAACCTTGTTAGAACACTTAGAGACCACATGAATCCCACAAGAACAAGTGCACCTTCATGCATAGTTTTCCGCCCTAATGCATCTCATTTTAATTTTAAGGCAGACATTATTCAACTTTTACCTTCTTTTCATGGTTTAGATCTAGAAAATCCATACTTGCATTTGAGAGAATTTGAGAAGCTCTGTAACATTTATAATAACTCAAATTGCAGCATGAACACCATCTGATTAAAGCTTTTTTCTTTTTCTTTAAAGGATAAAGCTAAAACATTGTTACAAAATTTGAGACCAGGATCTATTCGTGCTTGGGATGAAATGCAACATTAATTTTTAAAGAAGTTTTTCCCTTCTCATAGAACAAACTCTTTCAAAAGACAAATCATAACTTTTACTAAAAAACCAGGAGAAACATTTTACCAATGTTGGGATAGGTATCGAGACTTGCTTAATACTTGCCCTCATTATGGTTTCGAAATATGGAGATTGGTTTCATATTTTTTATGTAGGGTTAACACCTAAAGATAAACAAATGATGGAATTGATGTGCAATGGAACTTTTAAAGATAAAGACCCTAATAAAGCAATGGTGTATCTAGACTTGTTAGCTAAAAAATGCTCAAAATTAGGACACTACAGGTATTTGTGAGGCACCGGGTAAAACTCAATCTCATACATCTAGTGGAGGTATGTACAACCTTAGGGAAGATCATGACCTCCAAGCCAAGTTTGCATCTTTAGCTAGAAAAGTCGAGGCACTAGAATTGAAAAAGAGTGGTCAGTTAAAATTTGTTCAAGACATTATGTGTTGAATCTGTGAAACCAATGAACACTCAACCAATGACTGTCCCACTTTGTCTTCTTTTAAGGAATGCCTTCATGAACAAGCCTATGCTTTGAACAGTTTCCAAAGGCCCAATCATAAACCATACTCGCAAATATACAACCCTGGTTGGAGAAATCACCCAATTTTAGTTGGAAGAGTGATAACAATAATGCACAAACTTCACAGCCACCGTTTCAAGCACACCATAATTTGTAAAATTTTCATGGATATGCACCTCCTTATGCTCCCCCTCCTAGAAGAAATCTTGAGAAAACATTGCATGCATTCATTGAAAATCAAAAGGCAATCAACACTCAATTTGCTCAAACCATGACAGATTTTAAAGATACTTTTGTAAAATTCACATCTACTCTCAGTTTTTAGGAGAAAGGTAAGTTTCCATCTCAACCACATCAAAATCCCAAGGGGCAACACAATGCAAATGCAAGTAGTTTTGGAAGCCAACATATGGATCAAGTCCAATCAGTCATTACTCTTCACAGTGGTAAGGTTATTGAAAAACCCATTCTTGAACCTTGTGAGAAAGATGATGAGTCAATCTCTGAGGGTAAGGAAGGGGTTAAACCTGAACATTGCAAAGAAAAGACTAATCCCCACCAGTACTTCCATTTCCTCATGCCATGACCAAACAAAGGGAAGTTAATCACGATTCTGAAATCTTTGAAACTTTCAAACATGAAGAAATCGAGGATGAAAAATGCAATGAAAATGTTGTTGCGGATCATTTGTCAAAATTGACAATAGATTCGACATCTGACATCACTCCAATTAATGATTACTTTCCTGATGAATCTTTACTTTCTCTTAGTTCAATACCTTGGTCTGCTAATATTGATAATTTTCTTGCTTCAGGATTTTTGCCAGCTCATTTGGATACCCAAGACAAAAGTTTTTGAGCAACGTGCAGAACTTTTATTGGGATGACCCTTACTTATTCAAATATTGTCCTAATCAAATATATCAAAGATACATTCTTGACAATGAGGTAAGTAGTGTTATGAAATTTTGTCATTCCGAGGCATGTGGGGGTCATTTTTCATCAAGAAAGACAACTATAAAAATTTTACAAAATGGATTTTACTGGCCCACCATGTTCAGGGGCTCACATGTATTCTGCAAAACCTGTGAAAATTATCAAAAAGTGGGATTTATTTCAAAACATAGAGAGTCTTTAGATAATCTTCTATTGACTCTTAAGTCTCATCATAGTGGAGATGTCCATCGTGCAATTCATGATTTATGGCCCCATTTTCATAAAGAACATGCTCATCATAGTCTTGGGAATCTGACTAAGAAAGACCCTGTTTGCCAGTTTTTAAGAAAACTGGAAGGGAAGCCTATGCCCGACCCATATAGAGCCTTTTAGCCGTTCTTGGACGTAAAACCAAGGGAAGATGGGAGCCACAATCACAACTACTTGTACATACACATGTTTTTTTAAAAAAACAAAGAGAGAGAGAGAGAGAGAGAGACTCCAGTTGGCCTACATATAGGTGGTATGATTGCATTTTCAATTTCTCATCTATAAAATCTTCTCTTCCTTCCCTTTATTTCTACTCAACCCACACATTAAATAGATATAGAAATGTGTAGAAATGGCAGGTTCCTCAAGTCATCACATAAGAAATATTTGTGTTTTCGATGGATCCAGTCTTGGAAAAGAAAAGGAGTTTTTAGAATCAGCAAATCATCTTGGTCAGGTACTAGCTGAGAGAAAGATTCATTTAGTGTATAGGGGAGGTAGCCTTGGGTTAATACGGGGTGTGTCAATAGCTGCATTTTAGGAGGTAGTCAAGTTTTGGAGGTCATTCCCAAAGCTTTAGCAAAAGGCAACATCATTGGAAAAATAATTGAAGAGGAACTACAGGTGTCCACAATGTCTAATTGAATGAATGCAATGTTTAACCATGCTGACGCCTACATTGCCTTACCAGGTGGTCTGGGCACATTGGAAGAGATCGTTCATATTTTCTCTTGGGCCCAACTGTACATTCACCATAAACCTGTAGGTTTGTTAAATGTTAATTGTTTTTATGGTAATTTGTTGTCTTTTCTTGATCAAGCTGTGGAACATAAATTTCTAACGTCTTCGGCACAACAAATCATAATCTCTATTGCTATTGCTGAATAATTGATTGACCAACTACAATCTTTCATCCTTGTACTTGATCCCTCCATAAGTCGCATAAATTGGTCAACTATGGAAAGCCATAAAAAGCTTAAATTAGATTTGAGCCTTTGTTTGTGAAACCTTGTGTCTTTTGATTTTATTAATAGCATAATATTTGTGTTTTGTTGTTTCTTATATTTGTTTAAGTGTGTTTCAGCTTTGTCAGTAGTCGTTGTTTCAGGTGATGTCTTTTATACTCTATCTTTCTACCTTAGAACATTGAGGATAATGTTTCATTTTGGTAGGGGGGGAGGGTAGTAGTTGATATTAAAAAAAAATTAAACTAACTATGTTTTCTATTATTAAAACCATTTGCAAAACTATTGTTACTAGGATGATAGAGTAAACGAGGAACTTTAGTGACTCTTGAAACGCATCTTAGTAAACATTCTTAGCAAGGTCTATCAGAATACTTCTTGAAATATTCAAGTTTACAAACTCTTGCATTGTTATCACTTGATTATGCTCATATACTCATTTAACAAGTATTCGTAAACCTTTATTTTCACATACACACTTTAACATATGATTATAGGTTGCACATTGGATTATTACATTAATTATGTTTTTTTGTTAAAGGTAACAACTAAAGGAAAGGGATAAGATATAATTTGTAAAAAAAAAATAAATATAATATTGATGATAATAAAAACGTAGATAAGTGTGGTTTCGTAGCCTCCCTAACCTAAACAATTAAGCCCAAAGAGGTGTTTTAACACCTAATACCCTAAAGTCAACTGACTTGGGAGCTATTAGCCTAGTGCTTGTTACATGGGTTAAGGAGAAAATTTTAAGAAAATCAAACATTGCACTATCTACGTATTAGTATCTGCAACCCGAGTTACTAAGCTCAAAAGGGTGTCTCAACACCTAATGCCCTAAGACCAACTGGTCTGGGAGTCATTAGTCGAAAGCTCATTTCATGGGTTAAAGATGCATTGTGTTTTAAGTTATATGTATATATATTAAAAAAAGAAAAAAAAGAAAAATATATATATAATAATCTCAACCCAAGGAAGTTAACCTTAGAAAAACATTAGAACATAATATTGTTTTCTTCCAATAAAAGCCTCATCATCTATATTTTTATACATTGGACACATAAAAGGAAGATTTATTAATATATTGTTTCAACAGTATGAAGCATATATATAAATTTAATAAGAGTTTGTTTATTTGGATAGATTAATGGAAGTTGAATGATGAATGCCATGCTTTGTGGAACTTGCAAATTGTTTTTCTATTTTAACGCTTTGATTACTAGGGACTAGTAATAAGCTGGTTGGGGGGTGTGATTAGTACTTAAAAGTGCATTTTTATCAATGTTTTATATCATCGTTTTGCACTTTAAGTATCAATAACTCCTTAACTACAACATGTTTTATAATAACAAGTCTGATACTATAAAATACCTTTAATTTATGGTAAATGTTCATCTTAAATGCAGACCTATCACATAAATCAAAGGATTGATTGATGAGTTTAACTACTCAAATTGAGAAGACAAAGAGAGGGCTAAGCTTAGAAAAGAGATGCTGGTTTAGTCCAAACTGGAACACCATTCGGTTATTGGATCATAAATAAAGTTGTAGAACTTGGATTTAGGTCTGGTTTGTATGTATGGAAAGCTAATACATAGGCCTAAAACTTTCATGCAGAGTCCAAGATTCAAAATGATCGTTTTCAAGTTCAAATTGTAGCAACAACAGAGAAGTCGGAATTTGTCCTCCAGCTCAGACACTATTCAGTGTTCAGCCCATATCTCAAATTCTAGAAGTCCAAATGCATCGATTCTTCTTTTGTTGGAAAGCTGAGACAATTTCTTAGAACTTTCATGAAGACTATCTGCTCAAAATCTGATGTGAGCAATGAAGTTTTCTGCAGACAAAAAGATAAGGATTTTTACCAAGTCAAGAGGTCGCCACCCACTCAACAATTAGTCATCAAATCAATAGTTCCGAATTTTGGCCTATAAAAAGTGACATTTGCCATGCATTTAGGCATCTTAGTTTCAGATCAAGATCATGCTCTTTATTTCTTTCTTTATATTTTTGTAATGTTTAAGTTATATTTCATATTATATTTTCCTTAATCTCTTTATTATGCTTTTCATTTCCTCTACTATACTTATGTTCTTATGTTGTTTATTTATGTTTCTCTTCTTCATTATGTTTAGCTAAGTTTATTATGTCAAGGTGAAAAGGTTACACTAATGGTGTAAGAATAAGTATAGTGTAAACTCAACATGGACTTTAATGTTTGATACTAACATGTTTTGTATTTGTTATCTTATTCACTCTTAATACTTTGATTGTTAAATGGTTAATCTAGATTTATGTTGTATAACCCTTGATACAACAAATACTTAATCCTTTCATAACCAACTGTATGGTATAACCGACACTTGTGTTATGAAAGGAACTTGATTTGTTGTTAACATAAATTAACATCATGAATACCTGACAACATTTACAAGTATTAACATTATTCAAATAAGATAACTAATGTAATCATGTTAACAATTTATAATCCGATTGGAACCTCTTTTGTATGTGGTTTCTAGTAGAATAATAAAAATAGTTTATACTATACTTATTTAAAATACCATTAGTGGATCCTCTAACCTTGACAATTGTTTTATCCTTGTTTAATCCTTACATCAATATCCCATAAAATTCTCATAAACTCTTGTTATATATATATATTATTTGTAATTTATATAGTTCAACTCCCTGTGGTTCGACCCCGGTCTTGCCGGGTTATTTATTACTTCGACACTCCTGCACTTGGAATAAGACATCAATCCTTTGATCATGTCAAGAAGGCTAATCTTAGAAAAGAGATGCTGGTTGAATTCAAATTGAAACATCATTCGGTTATTGGACTAGAGTTGTAGAACTTGGATTTAGGTCTGTTTTATATGGATAAAAAGCTAGGACATAGGCCTAAAACTTTCATGAAGAGTCCAAGATTCAAAAGGACCGTTTTCAAGTTCAAATTATATCAACAACAAAGAAGTCGGATTCTGTCCTGCAGCCTAGACACTGTTCAGTGTTCAGCCCATATATCGAGTTTTAGAAGTCCAAATGACCTCATTCTTATTTTGTTGGAAAGCTGAGACAATTTCCCAGAACTTTCATGAGACTATCTATTCAAATTATGATGTTAGCAATGACGTTTTCTGTAGACAAAAGATAAGAATTGTTACCAAGTCAAGAGATGGCCACCTACTCAACAATTAGTCATCAAATCAATAGTTCTAAATTTTGGCCTATAAAAGGACGTATTTGCCATGCATTTAGGTATCTGGGTGTTCAGATCAAGATCATATTTTTGCTTTCTTTCTTTGTATTTTTGTAATGTTTAAGTTTTGCTCTCATTAATCTCTTGTTTATGCTTTTCATTATAACTATGTTCTTATCTAGTTTGTTTATGTTTCTATTCTTAATCATGTTTAGCTAAGTTACTTTTTTGATGAATCTTCACTTTCTATTGCTTCAATACCTTTGTCTGCTAATATTGACAATCTTCTTACTTCAGGATATTTGCCAACTCACTAGAGTACCCAAGACAAAAGAAAGTTCTTGAACGAAGTGAAGATCTTTTATTGGGATTTCCCTTACTTATTCAAATATTATCTTGATCAAATATTTCAAAAATGCATTCCCAATAATGAGGTAAGTAGTGTTATTAAACTTTGTCATTTTGAGGTATGTGGGGGTCATTTCTCGTCAATAAAGACAGCCGCAAAAATCTTACAATGTGGATTTTATTTGCCAACCATGTTCAAGGACACACATGCATTCTGTAAGACCTGTGAAAATTGTCAAAATTTAGGATTTATTTCAAAACATAAAGAGTCCTTAGATAATCTTCTATTGACTCTTGGGATGTACCTTAATGGAGATGTGCATCGCGCAATTCATGATTTATGGCCTCGTTTCCATAAAGAACATGCTCGACATAGTCTTTGGAATCTAACTAAAAAAGACCCTGTTTGCCAGTTTTTAAGAAAAATGGATAAAAAGCCTATCCCCGACTCATAGAGGGCGTTTAAGCCGTTCTTGGATGTAAAACCAAAGAAAGATGTGAGCCACAATCACAACTACCTGTACATACACATTTTTTCCCAAAAAAAGAAAAAAAAAGAAAGAGAGAGAGAGTCCAGCTGGCCTACACATAGGTAATATGATTGCACTTTCAATTTCTCATATATAAATCTAACTAAAATATTTGTGTTTTTGGTGGATCAAATCCTGGAAAAGAAAAGGTGTTTTTAGAATCAACAAATCATCTTGGTCGGGTATTAGCTAAGAGAAAGATTCATTTAGTGTATGGGGGAGGCAGCTTTGGGTTAATGGGGGGGTGTATTAATAGCTGTATTATTAGGAGGCAGTCAAGTTTTGGGGTCGTCCCCAAAGCTTTAGCCAAAAGGCACATCATTGGAAAAACAATTAGAGAGGAACTACAGATCTTCACAATGTCTGATCAATTGACTCCAATGTTTAACCATGCTGACGTCTTCATTACTTTACCAGGTGGTCTGGGCACATTGGAAGAGATCTTTCATATTTCCTCTTGGGCCCAACTAAACATTCACCATAAACCTATAGCACGACAAACCCTCATCTCTGCTGCTATTGCTGAGCAATTGATTGATGAACTACAATCTTTCATCCCTATAGTTGATTCCTCTATGAGTTGAATAAATTGGTCAATCACGGAATGCCGTAAAAAGCTTAGATTGGATTTGAGCCTTCGTTTGTAAAAACTTGTGCCTTTTGGTTTTATTCATAGCATATTATTTGTGTTTTGTTGTTTCTTATATTTGTTTAAGTGTGTTTCAGGTTTGTCAGTGTTTGTTGTTTCAAGTGATGTCTTCTATACTCTATCTTTCTACCTTAGGACATTAAGGACAATGTCTCGTTTTGGTTGGGGGGAGAGGTAGTAATTGATATTAACAAAAATTAACTAACTGTGTTTTCTATTATTAAAACCATTTGCAAAACTGTTGTTACTAGGATGGCAGAGTAAAGGAGGAATTTTAGTGACTCTTGAGACGCATCTTGGTAAACATTCTTAACAAGGTCTATCAGAATACTTCTTGAAATATTCAGGTTTACAAACTCTCGCATTATTATCAATTGATTCTGCTCATATACCTAGCTAACAAGTATTCATAAACCTTTATTTTCACACACACACACACTTTAACATATGATTGTGGGTTGCATATTGGATTATTATATTATTTATGTTCTTTTGTTAAAGGTAACAATTAAGGGAAATGGATAGTATATAATTTGCAAAATAATAATAATAATAATAAATAAAATAATAAAAACAAATTGAATAAATAAAGTAGATAAGTTTGGTTTCGTAGCCTCCTTAACTTAAGCAATTAAAGCCCGAATGGGTGTTTTAACACCTAGTACCCTAAAGTCAACTGACTTGGGAGCTATTGGCCCAGTGCTTGTTACATGGGTTGAGGAGAAAGCTTAAGGAAATTAAACATTGCACTATCTACATATTAGTATCTGCAACCCGAGTTACTAAGCTCGAAGGGGTGTCTCAACACCCAATGCCCTAAGACCAACTGGTCTGAGAGTCATTAGCCCAAAGGTCGCTATTTGGTTAAGGATGCATTGTGTTTTATTTAAAAAAAACTAATAAAAAAAAAGATAATAATAATCTCAACCCAAATGAGTTAACCTTAGAAAAACATTAGAACAAAATATTGTTTTCTTCCAATAAAAGCCACATCATCTATGTTTTCATACATTCA
>Ga0325414_1000840_pt1 | contig 27486 bp, 17 predicted proteins | sample PopdelMetagenome_8_FD_206183 | JGI IMG/M metagenome (GOLD analysis project Ga0325414, IMG submission 206183) | Populus deltoides microbial communities from Bellville, Georgia, United States - Leaf-PdKOR-R3 | ecosystem: Host-associated > Plants > Phyllosphere > Phylloplane/Leaf | place: USA... | reverse complement strand
TGGTGCCTTATTCAAGTGATGAGATTTTGTGTGGGTTTGCACTTACTCTTTTGCTTGATTATAATTGGAACATTTGCTCGTTCAACATTTTGGTTTTTCTTTGTGTTTTAAAGGTAATAGACCATCATATTGAAAAACTGTTTTGTTTTCTTTTTACAGAGGACGGCGACTTTAAATTTATTTTGTGCCTTTGTGCATTTTTAGCATGATTGTTTCTTATGCTACACTAAGTTGACACTTTGAGGTTGAAAATTTCATTTGAAGCTTATGCTTATTATGGTGCTTTGAAGTGTTAATTAACTGGAAAGGAATGCTCTGTACAGATAGAATGGAGTGTCAAGGGAGGTTCATTAAGAAACATCGATTCTGCTCGGGTATCTGTGCCTACCACATTAAAATACAACGATGCAAAGAACTGGTGGGTACTTCCACTTGTATGTAAATATAAGGGCAATGTGTAATCCTTCAAGAATTTGTATAATTCTTATATTCTTTCATATCTTGTAAACTGTATACTAGCAGCTGCTGTTTTTAACGACAAAATTGCTTGCACTCTTTTCTGAATTGACTGACCAATTAATGATTTTGTGCCGCAGTTATGTTTATAGAACCTGCTTGGAGGAAACAGAACAATATTGGAGAGGCTGGTATGATTTAACTTGTAATTGAGATTCACGTATAAATAAATGGTGTTGTGATGTGAATTTTGTACAAAAGTTCGAACATATGTAAATGAAACCAAAGTGATGTGAATTCACTGTGTACGTCTTAGGTATATGTTTGAATGCCATGTGCTTGGATGTAATTTTTCTCATTTGATATCTTTATCCCAGAGATTTCCGTTGCTGAGTTGATAACACAATACTAGTAGCTCATAAGATTTGCGATTTATAGACACCTGACTCCTGCACACGCACATGCTCAAACACACCCAATATCTGATGTTTATTATATTATTTTTATATATTTTTTCTTCCTTTCCAGATGTGGTCGTAATGTAGTTCCCACATAAGCACAACTATAAAGGATATGGCATGATGTACATCTTCTTCAAATATAAAATTGATTGGTTAGTATGCATATCTTGCAGGTATGAAGGCCTTTCAGATAAATTTCTATCATGTCCCGTTCCCAAGCTCTTGCTTTTAGCAGGAACAGACAGACTGGACAGGTTTAATCCAAAGCTTGCCTCAAATAATCTTTAGCAGGGTTTTAATAATGTTACTAAACATGATATTGTGGGCATAGAGAACAATGATAAGGTTATTTACTTTTTATCATTCGGTTAATGTGATAAACTGTTCTTGGGCTGTCTTTCTGTTGCTTTTTGGGGGTCAAAGGAGTATCTATAGTCTATACTCATATTTTAAACTAACTCCATCCTTAGAAGTAATGCCTTCTGTGATGCAACTGTAATATATTTCAAGATGTTTTATGTTCATACTTGCAGTTTGAAATGAGTAATGAAATTTTGTTGTCGCATGGAATGCCTATAATAAATGCAGCTCTCTACTGTCAATTGATTTCAAATTGTGGAAGTATTCAAAAGATGGTGACATGAGTTACAGTCAGTCCTAGTGGATATTCAGTGTATTCAGGAGCAGTTGGAGAGAATTAAATAACATGTTTAAATTAGAATCCTTCTGTGGCGACTCCCCTTGTGTTAACAGATTTTGACTTCTGAAGGGATCATCTGCTGGGAAAATAGTTAATCATGCCTTTAGGAACCCTGAATTCAATGGATGTGAACTCCATGATGCATAGAGTTATGACAAGGAGAGGTGCTGCAATAGGAAAAGATCAGAAGTTATTGAGCCTTGGTTTTTCAACCCTATAGTTGCTTGTTAAGTTTTCTTTAGCAGAGAAGGGTCTAATGAGTGACAGAAGACAGCTTTCTTTTAATTGTCAAGAACGTTAATTTCTACTTGAACAGCAGTTGCTATTTATTGATTCATCTCGTTTCCTAACTGCTTGTGAATTGACTAGAGATAGATTAAGATTGTATGGTATTCATCCTTGTGATTCATTGCATTAAATTGTTGAGATTCTCTTGTAGTATCGATAAGCATTTGCTGTATCTCATTAAATTGTGCACCAGATCTCTTACAATTGGGCAAATGCAAGGCAAGTTCCAAATGGTAGTTGTCAGACACACTGGACATGCTATACAGGTCTGCATCTGCTACTTTACATTCACATGGCATTTTATCTGCCTTCTCTTCCTTCTGCAAATATTACAATTGGTGTATCCCAAATTGTTGCAGGAAGACACACCCGATGAATTTGCGACACTGGTAGTTAATTTTATATCTCGCAACCGGATAGGTCCTCATGGGATCGAGGTTTGCATCAATGTTCTTTCATCATCCTATGATCTAAACTTCCCAGAATAGGCATTAAACACATGAAATACATGTTTTGCAGATACCTGGTCTCCACCGACCATCACAACCACAACAATGAATCAATGGCCTGCGATGGACAAAAGAAGTTGACGGAAATGTTTTTACCTTGAGAAGGATATGCATCATGCATGAATTGACAAAAACTTTAGTTAATGTGCCCAGTTTGAATTACCTCATACATTTAGAAGAGTTGGGTTCATTGTTCAGCGAAGGAGGTGAGTTTTTTTCCCAGCTTTTTTTCTTTCATTTTTGCCATTTGTTTTTTAATTTTATATTTCAATATTTATTGGATTTTGAATTTATCATTCAATTTATTTTCTATAAGATTATTATAGTTTCAAATAAACATCTCAGTTCATGTAATCAAGTAAAAAATAATTCTTTAACCTAGTGGAACTAATTATTCAGATTATAAATTTGTATGAATTAAGTTGTAAAGTCCAGGTTGAATTAATGTCTTAGACGTCTTAATATTAAAAAAGATAATATTGAATTTTTTTTTTAAAAAGCTTTATCAAGTTTTAGCAATGGTTGCTCTTACGTCCTAAATGAAATTTTTAGTAATGTTTTCCATTTGTTTTCTGAAATATTTTTGTACATCGTTTTGACAAAAAAAAAAAGAAAAAAAAAGAAGAAGTTATTTTTTCATATGTTCCTTTAGGAGTGAAAAAGATGCTGGGACCCGTCTGATGTCGACAGTCCAAAGACCAGAGTGCGTCAACTTAACCGGAAGCGCACGGGTTTCCACATACAAGCGGAACAGGCTAACTTACGCCGATATTTGTATTTAATAATTCGCCTAAGATGGAGGCATGTTCTCCTTTCTGAGCTTCATTTTCACTGCCTTCTGTCTCTTACAGTTGTGCTGACCTTTATTTCTGTTTTGATTTTATCCTCAGTGTTTATTACAAATCACTCTATCTTTTGTGATCTCATGAATTCCATGGCCCAATGGCCTCTAATTTGCCAAAATATTAGAGACAGTTCAAAGTCGATGGCGAGGGCATCCAAAGGAAATATGTGATAATCCTATAAGTTTCCTAATGACATTTGAAATTAGTTTTTTTGATAAATAAATATTGCCATTAAAGAAGGAATCAACTATGATTGCTTTTCTTAATTAGATTTTGATTAATAATAAATTAGTACTTCGCCCATATTAAGAGTGCGACTGGAACGAAGAATTGTTAAAATTTATTTTTTGGTTTAAAATTGATTTTTTTTAATGTTTTCAGATTGTTTTGATGTGCTTATATCAAAAATAAAATTTAAAAATTATATTATTTTGATGCACTTCTAAATGAAAAATACTTTAAAAAATATACGCAATCATACTCTCAAATATCCTTTTCCTTTTGAAACAAGTAACTTTAGACATTACGAACTATTTCCGTTATGAATACACAAACAATCAAACATTTAAATTATCTACACAAATCATAAAACCATTACCTTTTTTACTAAATAAATTAGGATTGTTTGTGCAGCTTCACTTCTATTTTTTTTTTCAATTCAGTCATCTATTTTTTTCCTACTTCCCCATTTCCTTTTCAATTTTGTTATTTTTCTTCTCAGTTTAATCTTTAGATTTTTAAAACATTTTTCCAGGTTATTTTTGGACTGACCAAGTTGATTGGATCACGTCGAGACAAACTCTTACATGGTTTAGTTTTTAACTTGGACTAGGTAAGGAGTCTAGTTGAGAGGTTTTTTTCCTATTAATTTTATTTTTTTAATTTCATCCCCAGATTTTCTTTATAAGTCGGCTAGGCTGCCTTTGGACTGACTAAGATAACTGGGTTACGTTAGAACAACTCCTACACAATTTAACTTTAAACCCAAACTAGGTTAGGAGTTGGATTGAGAGGTTTCAAGTTTGACCCACTTGGTGAATTTAATAACAATTTTAAATAATTTTCTATAACCTGAAATTTTTTTGTTATGTTCAATTTTTTTTTATCTAATCAGCAGTGTAACACAGGCTTGTAAAATAATATGATTTATAAGACTTCTCATTTATGATTTACACAAAAAACTCAAACAAGTGACGATCATCAATGTAACAATGACTAGCAACCTCTTTGTTTATTGATACAATCCATATTGAAGCTCTATTCGGCACAACCAAGTTGATGATGTTCTCAACCCAATCAAGTCAGCCTAGGTTCGATTTGGTTCAAGGTTTATTAGGGTTGTATAATGGCAGTAATGTGAGGTATGTTTAGGCTTTATCTTGAGTCCATTATGGGTTTTAATTATTTGTGTGGGTTTTGACAGCGAAGGTTCTTAGTTTGGAAATGAGTAATTAATGTTCCAAAGTCCTTTTATCACAAGGATTTCTTAAGTATCATAGCTACACAAGAAAAGAAGGCTGATAATAATATTTATGTACTTATTTTTAGAAAGTTTCTATGTGGTAAAAGAAGAGCAATAAAGGCAAAAGCAAAGAGGAACATTCATTGTTATTGCCTTTCTATGTTTTGCAAGAATCTCATGCTTTTCAAGGAAGCTAAAGGGGTGACATCTAAGAGATTTAATTCAGCAATTAAAACACAAGTTTTCCTAGCATTCTTAGGACATCAAATGTGGCTACAACAATCTTGAACCTTATAAGATACTAATTTCATCTATAAGGTATTTTTAAGCAAATAAAACACTTATTCTGAGCAATTTATGTTGTTTCATGCTAAATTAAGTTATTATTTGGGTTTTGTGCTCTTTTTATTAATTCTCCTTCATTTTGGAATTGTTTTGTTTTAGTTTGGGTTTTATTTTTTAAATTGGGTTCATGGCAGCCCAATAGTTATTATTTAGGGTATATTAAGTATTTTGAATTTTAGTTTTAGTTAGGTTTTGTTTTTTTCTATTGGTTTATAATTTAAATGGGGTTTATTAGAGTTATTTGATGAGATTATTTACAAGTATGTGTGTTTTAAATTTTAACAACCTTGTTATTTGAATCAGATTAATGTGCTTTTTTTTTAGAATAACATCTATCTCTTTAGTTATCAAAAAACAATCAAACTTATCAAAATATAACTAACTTTGTGGCATTCTTTCTAAACCATCAAAAAACAATCAAACTTATCAAAATATAACTAACTTTGTGGCATTCTTTCTATACTTGAGGTTTTCGGTTCATATAATCAATGGGTCCAAGTTCATTTCAATATCTTTGGTTATCTGATTTAGGTAATCTTTGGGTCAAGGTTCTTTTTGCAATCCAATTTTTAGCTTTTCGAGTTTGTCATTTGCTTCATTATGGGTTCAAGAGTCTTTACTTTTTGGGTTTGTATCAGTTGGTATCAGAGCTTCGCTTTAAATATTGAGTGCTATTTATCTTTTTAACTTTTTTATTGTTTAGGTTTCATTTCACATCTGAATTCTTTTGTTTTCTCACGTTCTTTACTGTCTAGATTAGTGTTTTAGGATCTTAGATTAAAAAAAAGTTTATATTCTATCCATAATTGTCTATTTAGGTAAAAAATAAGAAACAAAATCACAAAACACAATAAGGCTTTTACAAATCAAGTTTTGTCAATAAATTTACAAGGTTCAAGTTTTTGGTTCATAAATCAATTTCTTACATAGTTCATTGGTTCAATTCTTTAGGTTTTTTATTTCAAAATTTATAGCTCTGTCAGTTTGGGTGTATAGAGTTCAATATTGAATTGGGGTCAGATTTTTTATTCCCATCGTGTTTTATCTTACTAAAAGCCTTTTAAGTGAAACACAAGAGGAGTGAAAACACGTGAGGAAGTGAGTAAGAATATAATTTTGTTACCACTAACATGATTTTTTTTAGATTACAACATGTGTTTTAATGAAGCATCACCACTAAGAGGGAAGTACAAACAGGATTTTAGGTTTCAAGCCCTACAATAACAATTAGAGAGGATGACTTTGATGTTTGGTGAGGTGCTAGACCAAATGTAGAGGTTAGAGGCCATAATTGCTAGTTTGCAAGCTAGGGCAGATAGGAGGCACAAAAGGCATAATAATCCAATTTTTGTTGAGGGCATTAATGAGAGTGAAGATGGGAGGGATGAGAACTATGATAATGCATCAATAAACCATGAAGAAAAGTTTCAACAACCTAAAAACCAAAGGGATGAAGGCTTTTAACATGGTGGTTAATTCAGTTATAGGGATGATTTTGGGAATTTTAGGCATCGTGACGAGTTGGATAGGAGTTTGGGTAACATTAAGATACAGATTTTGACATTTCAGGGGATGAATGATCTTGAGGCTTATTTAGAGTGGGAGAAGAAGATTGAACTAATTTTTACTATCACTATTACTTCAAATGGAAAAAGGTAAAGCTTGCCATTATTGAATTCATTAACTATGCTATTATTTGGTGGGATCCACTTATTATAAACAAGAGAAGAGTTCATAAGAGACCCATTAAGTCCTAGGAGGAGATAAAGGTCATTATAAGAAAGAGGTTTGTTCCTAGTTATTATTATAAGAAGTTACATAAAAAATTATAAGGTTTAACTTAAAGGATAAATAATGTTGATGAATATCACAAGGAGATAAAACTCATGATGATTAGAGCGAATATGGTGGAGGATATGAAAGCCATCATAGGTAGTTTTTTGAATGAGTTGAATCGTGAGATTATGAACAATGTAAAGTTACAATGCTATATGAAGTTAGAGGATATGATGTATATGACTTCCAAAGTGGAGAGGTAGCTTAAGCGAAAAGGTAGCTCATAACCAAGCCAATCTTTGAGTCCTTCATCATTATTGAAACCTAATTAGAATGTGGATGTAGGGGTTGCTCAATTTCAACCCAACATGGAAAGTAGGTACGACCCTTCTAAAGATAAGAAAGACATCTATACTAATAGTAGAGGTAAAACTAAAACTTCTACATTTTGTAACAGTGATATAAAATATTTTCATTATTTAAGAGTAGGTCATATTGCTTCGCGATATCCAAACAAGCGAATAATAATTATGATGGCTTATAGTAAGGTTTTGACCGATAGTGAAGGTAGTGACGAGAAGGAGATGCCATAACTTGAATATGCAAGTGATGATGGAGTTTAGTATATAGTTAAGGAAGAAACACTTATAGTTAGACAAGTATTGAATATGCAAGTTAAAGTGATTGATTTGAAGAAGCAAAGAGATAATATCTTTCACACGAGATGCCATGCTCAAAATAAAGTATGTAGTATGATCATAGATAGTGGGAGTTGCACTATTATAGCTGCTACTTCTTTAGTAGATAAATTGAATTTGCAGATTACAAAGCATCTTATACCTTATAAACTTTAGTGGTTTAATGATTGTGATGAGGTGAAGGTGATAAAATAAGTTTTAGTTTCATTCTCTATTAAGAAATATTATGATGAGGTGTTATATGATTAAATATTATGATGAGGTGTTATATGATCAAATGCAACAACAACAATCTTAGACCTTCTAAGATATTGATTTCGGTTATAAGGGGTTCTTAAGTAAGGAAAGCATTCGTTATAGGCTATTTAAGTTGATTCATGCTAAACTAAGTTATTAATTGGGTTTTGTGCTCTTTTTATTTTTTATCATTAATTTTGGACTTGTTTAGTTTTAATTTGGGTTTTATTTTTTAAATTGGGTTCATGACAACTCATTAGTCATTGTTTAGCGTTTATTAAGTATTTTAGGTTTTAGTTTTAGTTGAGTTTTCTTTTGGGCATTTAATATATAATTCAAAGGGGGTTTATTAGAGTTATTTGATAAGACCATTTAAGTGTTTGTATACTGTAAATTTTGGTAGCTCTGTCATTTGAATTGAATTTATATGTTTACTTATTAAAGAACAATTAACTTATCAAAGTATAATTAATTTTGTGGTATTCTTCCTATACTTAAGATTCTTAGTTCATATAATTAACGGATCCAAGTTCTTTCCAATACCTTTGTTTCTTTAATTAAGATAATTTTTGGGTCAATGTTTCTTTATTGTGGGTTCAAGAGTTCACATAATTTACATCCCAATATAACAATACATAAAAAAAGTGAAGACCAAAGTAAAACACTATAACAAATAGGGTTGTACAATTGTAAGAGTTTAAAATTTAGAGATTGATATGAAATTTAATTAAGAAGTTAGCATATTTTCACAAAGGAGTTATATAATTAATTTAACTACAACTAAAAAGCATCAGTCTTTCACTATACGAATCCATAATGAAAGGTTGATTTTGCCCTTGGTGGGCAAAGTTAGCTATAGTGGTATATAGGTTTTTTTCACGAGGCTTATCAATAATTATGTTAAAGAAGGGTGTTAATTAGTAATTTTATGTTTTTTCTACAATGTAATTACCAAATAACCCTTAAAAAAATTCCCTTTGATTCAGGGGCTTTTCAGGTTTTTTTCTTTTTTTCTGTGCATGTTAATTACTTAAATGTCCCTAAAAAATAAACTCCTTTTACTATTGATGCAAGGTCATTTTAGGTTTTTTGCTATGATTTTTTTTTTTGTAATTCTCACGTAGGGTTAGGGGTGATTTGATATTTTAATATATAAATTAATTTTAAATCCAAAAAGCTGCTAGCGCCACCCCCGTGCTTCGGGTGGCACGTGCGGTGCCCACACAACGTCGAATGCTGTCGTCCGGGGCGACATTCGAGGTGCCTCACCACCCCTGTCATGGTGGTGAAGTGCATGTTTGTTGGCGGCGCGTTGAGGGGTGTCGACAAAGGGTTTTTCCCTTCTCTCCTCTTTTCCCTCTCTCTACCTAGAAAAAACATGTTGACCATTGGAAAAAAACAAAAAAAGTCTAGGTATTTGTTTGTTAAGTTAAATTAAGTTCTCATTCTTTTGATTGCAACGTGTTTAGTGTTGAATAAGTTATTGAGTTAATTTTTTTTTCAATTTCATCCCTTGATACTTTATTTTTATATCAGATTTGATCCTCATTCTTTAAATTGCAATGTATTTGGTCGTGGATCATATATTAAGTTAATTATTTTTTCAATTGCATCCCTTACACTTTGTTTTTATATTAGATTTGGTTCTTATTTTTTTAATTATGATGTTTTTCATCTTGAATCATTTTTTGAATTAATTTGTCTTTTTGGATTTCATCCCTTAACATTTATTTTTATATCAAATATGATCCTCGTTTTTTTGATTGTTATTTTTAGTTGGTTTTATCCTTTTCTTAATTGAAATTGTTTTCCAATTTCATCCCTTAAGATTTGTTTTTTTATGTCAAATATGGTTCTCTTTTTTTTCAAATCTACATTTTTCAAATTGTTTTTTTCATATTTATCCGAGTTCGCTTAATTTTGAAAATTATACTGGGTTATATTGAGTTCGCTTTAGTTATACTGAATTTTGAAAGTTATATTGAGTTCGCTTTAGTTATTTTTAAGTATTTGTAAAAATTGATTTGTTATATTGAGTTCGCTTTAGTTATACGGAGATCACTTTAGTTATACTGAGTTATACTGAGTTCGCTTTAATTATATTGAGTTCATTTTAATTGTAAAAATTGATCTCGTTTTAATTGTAAAAATTGGTTTGTTATACTGAGTTATACTGATTTGTTATACTGAGTTCGCTTTAATTGTAAAAATTAATTTGTTATATTGAGTTCGCTTTAGTTATACGGAGTTCGTTTTAGTTATACTGAGTTTGCTAATTATTTTTAAAAATTTCATTTATCATCATTGAGTTCGTTGTAAATTTATTTTCTTTATTTTTTTATGTTTGGATTCTTTTGTGAATTTGATTTTTTTATTTTACCTTTCTATTTAATATTTTTTGATATTTAAGGTTTGACATGGTACTGGTCGTGGGTTTTAATGACTTTACTTGGTTTTACTAGTGTTTTTTTAATATTTTTTTTATAATTTTATATTTTGATTCATAAAATTTGATGAACATTACTTTTTTAGTTTTTTTTTATTATATTGAATCGTTGATTTTATTTTTAATTTTTAAAATATAATAATAACACTTTGACATTAGCTTTTTTAACGGTAAAGAAGGCAAAGCATGAGAAATCAATCTAGTTATTTATTATATCCGTTAGCCACCAATCTTCTTCTCTCACACGCCATCATCGTTTAAAACGTACAATAAAGCAGCCCATTTTTCAAGAGCAAATAAAACACCCACACTTCCTCTCACTCAATTCTATTTTCCGGGAAAAATCAATTTCTATTTCTGTATCCGTTGGAATAGAGTGATGGATCTGTGGGCAGTCCATGTAAAGAATACAACTGGAAGCCCTTTTTGTTTGAGAAATCATTCAATTCCAGAGAAATCATTTGTTTCCTCTAATTTTGGGAAATTTAGGGTTTTGAAGCATAAAATTTCTTCTTCCGGGTATCATTCTTTGGGAGTTAAAGCTATGGCTAAGAAGAATAGTAATGATAACTCCAATTCCTCTTCTCCTTCTCCATCTGGTGCGTTTTTTTTGTTTTATTTTGTTTTTGATATTAAGGTTTTTATTCATATTGAAATTTAGGGTTGAATTATTGGTTTGATTTTTGTTTATCATTTTTGGTATGGTTTTGATGATACTATGTGATTTGATATTTGTATTGAATAAAAAAGAGATTGAGATTGAATTGATGAAAAGAAATGGACTTTATTTAGTATATTTTTTTTCTTCTTATTTTTGTTTTTTTATGCAATTAGAGAAATTTGAAGGGATTGGAAAGAGTGAATCCGAAGAGAAGTGACCCGTTTGGATTTGGTTGACTTTCTGAGGATGGCAAATTTTTCGTGAAATTATTAAAATTACTGGGAGGGATAATGGAATTGTAAGTGGATATGTTGAAATCTTAAATCTGTAGGTAAAAATGTCATGGAAAACCCAGTTCCTCTAGTTTGTGTGATTTAAAGTTTCGGTTGATTTGGACAGACACATGCTCTAGTTTGCTTGACGTAATTGGGTAGCTGACTTAGGCTGTTTGTTTTTGTGGTCAAAATTGCGCTTAGGTGTGTTTCAAAAGTGTGTTTGACATGAAAAATATCAAATCGATGTTTTTTTAGTGTTTTCCGATGATTTTGATGTGCTGATATAAAAAATAAAAAAAATAATTTTGATGTATTTTCAAGCAGAAAAACACTATGCACCACAATACCAAACACACTATAACTCTTTATGTGGTTAAGTTGTAGGCGGCTGATTTTCTTGAAGGATTGTTATGGTTATTGAGATCAGCAATGCTGCATCTTTTGTTAGAGATAAAGGTTGTAGCTTTAGGATTTTTGATAAGTGAATTGTTAAGTTTTGCTCAGAGTTTATTTAGTCAACCAGTGCATTGATTGATAAAATTATTATTGAAGTTTGGCTTTGTTGTAGCTGCCTGATGTGAAATAAATTGTAACTTTAATAAATGGAAAGAATAAAATGGAAAATTGGTTGGGCTAGAGCATATATGATATCTTTCGAAGACATCGGTCCTTTCAAGATCCCTAAGATCTCCCCTCTACAGCCTTATCAACTCCATCTCCCTCATTCTCTAGGATGGCTGAAAATAATATTTTTAAAATATATTCTGATTGTGGAGTTTGGTAGAATGGATGAAAAAAACTTTTGTGCGATAAATTGACCTGTATAAAATACTTCAATTCATCATATACAAGAGTCATGCAAGACTCGACTCAAAGGGATTTTGAAAGGTTAAAGTTAGATATTTGAATATTAATAGAAATTTAGTAGTGTTAATTTTTTCATTACAAACTCTCCCAGCAGCCTCCCTACATTCTCATGAACTAACATCTTGCAATCTTCAATATATTTATCACGTGTCTCATCAAGAATATAGTAGTCTATTAGAAGGTTTTGCTAGAAAAATAACATAATTCCAGACTAAATCTCGAGAGCAGCGACATGGATTATTTTCCTCCCTTCAATTATATTTGGGGCCACCACATTGTGAGCTACTTTGGTCCTAAATTATTTTTTACCACTTCAATCCATGTTATTTTTGCTGTACCACACCTCATATTCACGAGATTTACTTTTATGGTACTGTCCTGGCAATGACCTGGATATCTCAAAATATCTCAAATCAGTGGATCCTATTCCCTTAAATATAAATATTGTGAACTAAGTTAAGGTATGAATTTTTATTATTTTCACAATTTAGGGTACATAAAATATTGATTTGCTTCAATCATATGTTTTGGGCGATCCAAGTGATTGCTAGTTCGATTCTATGTAAGAAAATCTCTATATTCACCCCTTTACTTCAATTTATTCACTTTCATCTCTAAATGAATCAATATGTTGGAAACACAAAAAATGATTACATAAGAAACTAGCAAGACCACAGCAAGGTGGAGGTGGCATCTATGAGGATACGTTAGTAAGGTTATGTGATTATTTGTGGAAACACCCATACATGTAAGTGGAATCAGGTTTTCCTTGTAAAAGAGGTAAAAATTCTGGTATCAATTACAGGAGTAGGTTCAAGGTTTATGGCTATTATAGGTTCTGTATTATGAACAGTATCATTGGGATTTTTCTTGTGTGTATTAGGCTAATTGATGGGATTCAATGATTGGGGTTTTGAAGGGAAATTGTTGAAGGTTTCAAGAAGTGACAATTCTATCTGAAATTTGATTGCTTGCAAACATAATTTTATAGAGTTTTTAATTGATCTTAGCTCTGAAGGACCTGGCTGCTAATTCTATGAGCTCTTTGAGTCCCACATCACATACTTTTCAGTTTTGACAACCAAATAAATTGCTGCTAATCATTTGTGGTCAAAGAATCTGGGTTTTACCAACTTAATGGTGTCTCTCAATGATGCAAGCAGTTACTGTTTAATACAGCTTACTCATCACCACTAAGAGATGGTTGCATGTGTGCTTTTCTGCCAGATTTCCCAATTGTTGTAAGTCTTTGATAGAAACTTCCCTGCTTATTTAGTTCATCCAATTGTATGTATGCCACCGTGGAATTATGTTTGCTTCCTCTAATGATGTAGTGATTGATCACTATTGCTTCCTTCTCATTTTATATTTTTTCAGTGCTATAGTTTAATCATCATGTTTGTTGAGGTCATGTGCCATGTTGAACCAGTCATTTTGAACCATCATTAGAGAATTACATTTTCCCCTAAATTAAACAATAAGAGAAAAAGAAAAGAAAGAGTGGTAATAATCATTTTTCATTATAAATCTTTCACTAATACACCATCATTACTGATGTTACCTGCTTTCATTAGCCATGCTCATTGAGTTTGTTCCAGTAGTTCTAGAAGTGGATAATACTATAATATGCATGCAGATTATTGGAATACATTACTTTTATTCACATTTTTTCCTTAGGGACTTGGTTGATTTGGTTTGTTATTTTATTCTTTTCCTTGTTTTTGGGGAAATATGTAGGGGCTAATTAAAGGATATTTATACACTGCATGTTTAAAATTCTGAGTACATTTGTCTGTTTTTTGTACCCTTTCAAGTACACCCTTTATTTCATTCTGGCTGAGAATCAGCACACATAATGACAGATTTGCTCTTTTTGAAAGTTATACTATTGTTTTCGTTATGATTAAATGAACACAGCCGGAATGGTGATGCCTTGATGTTGAAGGAAAGATAGTATATTGAATTTTGAGTTCATTATAACTTAGTTTTGTAGTTTATGAAAATACATTAATTAAACCCTGTAGTTTATCAAAAACAATTAAATAGTCCTTTGACTTGAGGTAACCATCTTTAATTTAGTAGTATTTTTATTCCAAAAAATGCCCTTTTTTTCTCACCAATCTTTCCATCCTATATACATTTCTTTTCCTCTTTCTATTTCCCAAAATAATAAATAATTATAAATTGGACAAAGACATGAAATAGAAGAAAAGGATGGAGTTATAAATGGATTTAAAAACATAAGGATTAAATATATAGTTTCTGAAATCATGATGACTAATTAATTAGTTTTGCTGTAATACGGGAACTAAGTTGTATAATTAACTCTTGATTTTTTGCCTGCTAAAGTTGCAAATTAATTTAATTTTGCATGGTATGTGTACAGGAAATGGAGATGGCTCAAAAGGAAGTAACCCTCCTGATGGGAACAAATCCAACGACTATGCTTCCCAAAAGTCTCACAGGGTAAACTTGGACTGGAGAGAGTTTAGAGCAAATTTATTTGCTCAGGAGCAGGTGAACTTTCTTTACTTTTTGGGCTGTATATCTGTTTTGTTTTGAATGTTATAATTATGAAGCTCTAGAAGATGACTTTAACTTTCATGTTATGGCTCACCGTTTGACCCTTTATTTTTGGACAATATAAACTTTCATTTGCTGTCACACTAGATCTTTAGATGGTCCAGCATAGGAGCATTAATTCCCATTTGATTCTACCCTGTCTAGTTTGTCCATGAATGAGCTGCTCCATGTAAGGAAAAATAAATCTATTTCATGATTTTGTGGAAGAACTTGATTTTCTAGCTCCTGCTGGGTTCTCACTTCTCAGATAATGGCCTGGTCCATCAGAAAAGGGGAAATAACTTAATTAAAATTTGAAGCATTTGATTTTTTTTTTGTATGTTCCTACACTGTTTCCATGACCAAATGAATGACCCCAAATTTCCCTAGAGGTTATGAGTTATGACATCTGGTGTAATTAGGTCAACAAAATTTCCCTAGAGCTTATCGTCAAGTTTGCTTGTTCTTTTTTACTTCAAAATTTGCACTTGAAATGTTTTCACAGGCAGAGAAGGCAGAATCTGATGCTCACAGCCAAACTGGGACACCCCAAGAGTTGAAACCCCTTAGCCTGAAATGGGCCCACCCTATTCCTGTACCTGAGACTGGTTGTGTCCTTGTTGCTACAGAAAAACTTGATGGAATTCGCACTTTTGAAAGAACCGTTGTTCTCCTCCTCAGATCTGGAACCAGACATCCACAAGAGGGACCATTTGGAGTTGTCGTTAACCGTCCACTGAACAAAAAGATTAGGCACATGAAGCCCACAAATATGGAATTAGAAACCACTTTTGCTGATTGTTCTCTTCATTTTGGTGGACCTCTTGATGCAAGCATGTTTTTATTAAAAAGTCGGGAGAAGAAGATTAAAGAGTTCGAAGAGTTGATCCCTGGCCTGTGTTTTGGTGCTGGAAATAGTTTGGATGAAGCTGGAGCACTTGTGAGAGAAGGGGTGCTGAAGCCTCAGGATTTCAGATTCTTTGTCGGTTATGCTGGGTGGCAGCTAGATCAGTTGAGGGAGGAGATTGAATCAGATTATTGGTATGTGGCTGCATGTAGCTCAAATCTGATTTGTGGGGGTTCATCAGAAAGTTTATGGGAGGAGATTTTGCAGCTAATGGGTGGTCATTACTCGGAACTAAGCCGAAAGCCCAAGCAGGATATGTAGGTTTATGAGCTATATCGGTGTTCCCAAAATCAATAAGCCATTCCAGAAGCTAAAGCCAGATATGTAATTAAGGTAATGAAGCTAGATGTACATAAACTTGCCATCTTTATTAATCAGAATCTCTTTTTTCTCTCATTTTCCCGTAATAACCTGGGTATAACGGCTCTTTTATGCATCGATGAACTCTTAAAAATCACTGAAGAAAAGTTACGCAAGTCTACCTGTTGCAATCAATCCTTCTGAAAGTTATTTCTGGACAATTTTCATAAGTGATATCTTATTTCTTAAGTGAACATAAACAAGGACCGACTTCTTTGGACAATTTTCAACTGGGATTTCCGATTTCTTCAATTTAATTTATTTCTGGATGCGGATTTCTTGTTTATTCTGAAAGGCCTGGATTTTTATAGTCAACAGGCAATGAAAAACACAAAGCATCATTTAGCCATTAAACTACAAGTCGACTCCTAGCCCAACTGAGCTTTATGTTCATTAAAATAAAATTGGAATTGCCAGGTGCCGCCCTCCACACTCCAGTCCCCATATGAGCTCGGCAATCATATAGATTAAGCAAATGATCATCTGTAAGCATCTCCATGGATCTCAACACGAAATCTTGACGGGCTAGTGTCTAAATTACCAGCAGGGAGAATGAAAGTACATCTGTTCCAATCTTTTCAGTAGTTACTTGCAAGATGCTTTACAACTTCTGAATACCGTAGCTACTAATTAATCAACCCTCCTATCTACTATACAGAACGAAGTCCTCACCATTTCATGTATTTTCAAAGAAATACAAGAACCTCCCTCCTTCCTTGTCAAAATGGAGTCTTACAATCCCCACTCAAATACAATTTCTATCTCAGTGAAGCTCACAGTGCATTTTATATCTGCTTTTGCTTGATGGCAGGACAAAGAAGCTTCCCACTTGAGGGTGGTTCTGCAGGGTGAGGAGAAAGGCACCACGAGGATGCGACGGAGTAATTGTTTTGAGAATTACCCTTTGTATCGTCTGTTGTTGTGTAGTTGCCCATAACCATCAAGGTTATCTCTGGTCCCCGACTTTTCAAGACGTGCTTTACGAACGGCCTGCTGGATTTGTCTATCGTGCTCTTTGAGTATTTCTTCCATGTTCCCCCCAGGAGGCATCAATGGTCCAGAATAATGGATTCTGGTTTTCCTGGGAACATACCCCCCCTGAAACCAGAGTTTCCATTTTTGTTAAACGATCAAGAACAACACAATAACACCACAAATCAACGAAATGAAAAGAAGGATAAAAAACTATGAATGAAGAAATAGAAGGAGCTAAGATTGAGATAAAACTGTGAAAACATCTTAGCACTTGGATGAATTTATAGTTTTGATTTTAACATTCAACTGTTTGATAGAAATTTTTTTGAAAAATTGATGAAGGCTGATGATTCTTTACCATTGAAGAATCTCTGCTCGGAGGAGCCTTTTCATTCTTCTTTAGAGAGGAGCTAGATATCTCCCCTGATTGAGACTCGTGAGATTTCTGTGCCCTCAATTCTGGATTATTTCTTGAAGAACCTGCACTTTTATTTAACGACAATCCTGCTACTGCGGAAGGGTGAATCATTGAAGTAGAGTGCTCGAAACCATTCTGCTTCGATACTCTAGGAGGCTCAATTCGGAAGCCAGTCCCCGCATCCTCCAGGATATAATATTTATAGCTGGAACTTGCAGTTTTTGGCTGTGCCTGAGCAGTGAATTCCGGAGTGGGAGCTTTCTTAGTATCTATTGAACCCCTTCTGACAGATTCAGGTCCTCGTCCTTTTACAGCCTCTGCTCTTTGCCTGAAAATATCAGAATGTCAACAGGATATTTAATTTACTTGTGAAATTGCTAATGAAAGTTATCAAAGATTACATTTCCCCTCAACATGTCACATACCTTCTGGCTTCCTCATCTCGCAACTTGGCATCCAGTTCCTTGCATGGAGAATATTTTGGTAGACTTGATGGATCAGCAGGGAGGGGCTCTATTCTGAAGAACTGAGAAAATTTCAATAATAATTAAGCCCATCTAACAACGCTCGTCAAAGGTAATCTGTTAATTATATCATTTACACTTTCATTTAACAAGGACAAATTCAGGAAGCAACTAGTACTAGATATAACAAATGATTCAGTTTATACTTTATTCGGATAAAAAAGTTTTAAGAGAATTTAGACAGGAAAACTCGACTTGGGTGGCCAGGAGTAAGCTGCTTTTCACCAGAAAATAGTTTGCAAGTCAACTAGCTAGTGTCTACTGGAAGCTATATGATGATAACACTGGTGCTTTAGGTTTGATGTGCACGACTCCTTAAGCAGATTATATCAAGAAGTTTTTGACAGGAATTTGGTCTAAAATTAAATAAAATATTAGAAATAATTACCTCACTTCGAAGAGCTGAAGTGGCTGAACCTCGATCTTGTGGTTCCATTGACAGGAGCTTATCAACAAGAGTCAAAGCTGACGGAGGGAAATGTTTGAATGTCTCAGTAATACATCGTATGTAAGATTGCTGAGGTTTGAAACTAGTTGCATGTGGAAACTTTGTATTCTGCCAGTAGATCTCAGAGGGTGAACCACAAAGCTTAAAAATCTTATGCATTTGCTCTACCTGTAATCATTAAGACGATAGTTCTTAGGACCGAATACAATACTGTGGAGTAGATACTACAAAGTCATGCATTGTGAATGAACATCCATGATACGTTAACACTTTTCTTCTGATTATTTCATGTAGGTGCTTAACTGGGCATCTTGAACTTGCGTGGAGATATGAAAAATACTGTAGAGCTTAGAAGGAAGTTGAAGATTCCAAAGTATGGAAGATTAGTAATTAATGCTTGTTGCCCAGTGCTGGCTAAGATGCAAGCAAGATGCCGTACATGCAAAATGAGCTTACCTCTGTTCTTCCAGGCATGATAGGCTTGCCAGCGAATAATTCAGCAAGAATGCAGCCGGCACTCCACATATCTATAGCGGGTCCATACTCTGTAGCACCTAGCAAAAGCTCTGGTGCCCTATACCAGAGAGTTACTACGCGACTTGTTAAAGGCTGACTCTGATCAGGATGATAAAAAGTTGCCAGACCAAAGTCTGCAATCTTGAGAACTCCATCATTGTTTATCAGAAGATTTGAGCCCTTGATGTCTCGATGCAAGACACCTTGTTTATGGCAGTGCTCAAGTCCATGTAGAAGTTGTTGGACGTAGCATTTGATCTGCAAGAACAGGTAATTTCCTTGTAAGACAAGACATGAACGGAAAAAGTTGACGACGTTATACCACTTTCATGGTAGCAGAAGAAGCTAATTTCCAAGTATGAATAACCCTAAAATTGAACAGATAAGAACATAGGTACCTGAGGTTCCGTAAACTTGATGCTAGGATTTGCTGCAAGCCCAGCAAGGTCATGCTCCATGTACTCAAACACGAGGTACAAGCTCCCTGACATCCTCGAAGTGACTATTCCTTCAAGTTTCATAACATTTGGATGGTCAAGTTTACGCAAATTAACAATTTCCCTAGCCATGAAGCGGACACTTTCCGGATCCATGTTGACAAACCGCACCTTCTTCATTGCAACAATTTTTCCAGTTTCAAGGTCACGAGCCTTGTATACAGTACTGTAAGTTCCTTGTCCAATCTGCACATGATTTCATTTAGAAAAGAAAAACATAAGAAGGCCTTAAAATGATACAATCGAGACCATGTTTGCTAATTTCCCTTGTGTTTGTAGCTAGAAATCAACTTTGCACGCACATATGCAACTGATAGACTAGTTCAGTAAATATTTCCTTCAATCAGAATTTCTGCTCCATAAATGTGTCTGATTCTTCAGGACTGCTATAAATCTAATACAAATGGCTGACTGTGCTTCTCTAGCATCCTGACATTTTATTTAATCTTTCTCACTGCATGCATTTTTAACTGGTTATAATGAAATTTATTTTCTTTTAGTTTTTTTTCATATGACTATTTCATACATATTAGCAGCATATTAATATTATCCAAATGCTAAATCTTAACAACAAGAAATGCTCAAGATTACAGTTTTTTCATGTCACAACTTCAAAACATGTAAAACTATCTAATTCAACAGGCAAGTGAAAATAAGTTTCACAAGCATGAACCTTGTCTAGCTTCTCAAATGAGTCTGCTCGTCGAGGCAGCCACCCTTTGACGGCTTCTCCAGCAACTGCTGTTAACCATTCTGGCCATGCTTCCCTTTCAGATCCATGACGTATGCTAATCATCATACTCACACGTGGTTGGTCGTCATTGGATTCTGAATCCATTGTTATCGATCTATTATGTCCTTTAGTCTTCACATCAACAAGTTCCCTTTCCTTTTCTCCTTCTTCCAATGAAACAGTAACATTCCCAACATTTGCCTTCGACACACGACGCACCGATCCATCTTTTTGGCCAAGAAAATCTACCAACATCTCTTCTTTCTTGGATATTGCAGGAGCAACCATTTGCACAGAAGACTTATCCACCTCTGTCTGCTTCTGATCATTCGTATTGCTATTTACATCTTCTTCTGCAGCTCCTTTTGAGCAAATGCAGCCCATGATCTCACCTCTATCCCAACAGAACCACTTTAAAATATGCCAAAACCACCACCACCACCCTTTGCCGTTCTGCTGCAATGAATATTTAAACTGGTGCCCTTGGATTTATGCTGGGAACCCAAGTTTACCATTTTTGTCAATCTCCCAAATCAATGGAGCATTGACAAATATCTCAATATTGTGGTTGCTCTTAAAACCAAGATCTTTGTGCCCCTTTTAGGAAACACAATCACTCTATCCAAGCTTGCAAGGCTTTTTGAAAAGCGCAAGAGCTAGCACAGAATTTCCAAATGGGAATGTTGTTGACGTCAAGAAAGCTAGGCAAGGATATCAAAGAAGAGAAGATTCGAATGAAAAAGATAACACAAAGACTACCAAGGAAATAAAATCCAAAGGAATCAATATATGAATCTTTTATTGTAAGAGAATTTTGGACGAGGGAAATAAATCTAAACAAACCAGGAATCCCTGCACAGAACAGATCAAGAAATATTGCTATACTTTCTTCCTTTCCCAACAAGAAATGTTTGATAAGAGAAAAGAGAAAAAGAAAAACAGCATCCACAATATTGTTCTATAATGGAGGAATTCTGGCAGGCCGTTCTGGGTTAGAGTTTTTTTTTTTTTTTTAAAAAAAAAACAATGAAATTTCTAATTCTCTTTTCCTTTGGGTGAGTTTAATTTGGTTAGCTTAGAGAGCAGAGATTAGAGACAAAAGGGTGGACAGACAATAATGAAAAATAAAAAAAAGATAAGAATATCTGGAAAGAAGAAGGTGCGTGAATCTGGATAGTCCCTAAAAAAGCGAGAGGCCAAAGAATTTTTGGGATTTGACAGGCTGTGTGGTTGCCTTTTCAGTTTTCTTGCGCCATTGCCATTGCATTTGTCATCCCTAACCCTAACTAAAAAAAAAGAAAGAGAATAAAGAAAGAAAGAAAGGGGTTCATAGCTAGGGTTGGTGAAATCTTGAAGAGTCGGTCTTGAGAGACAATCAAGGAAAAGAGTGGGCTGCCTGAAAGCACAAACGTGCATGGCAGTACGTGAGTTTAACGAGTGACGTGTGCCTCCTTCAAGTCAACTCCTCCATTCAAGAAACAACTCTCTCTTTTCCGCCAGACAAGCATGGCCATTATATAGTAAGCAGCACGTCGGAGGTGATCATGAAAGAAAGCTTTTTCGGTAGAATAGTCAATCTTGATAATTTTATTTTTATAAGAGAGATGAGCGAAAATAATAAGGATATTTTTGCCAGGAACGAGCAACCGTGACAGCATGCCCAGCAAAACCCAATTAACTTCCATCACTCAAATATGTTAAAGATTAGGGTAAATTAAAATAAAAAATAAAAAACCCCATGTCTAGCTATTGCCCTGTTCACAACGTTACTCCTTACCAATTTACACCATCAATTTGCCCTAATTAGGATTGCTTAAAGTCACCCTTCCATCTAGTCCCTCTTAAGAATATTAATTAACAAAACCTTCAAATAACTCTTACGCCATGAATAATACTTATTTTCCTTTTTAAAGATATAATCATGCACCTTTTATTTGTAATTAAATAATATTATTACTAAATGAAAATATCTGATAGTTTGTAACTTGAAGGCAACATAATTAAAATGCCCATAAAAATTTCCATAGTATTAGCTAATTAGTTTGTCAAACAAAAATATGTAAAAAATTGGTAAAAAAATTTATTTTTTTATTTCTTATTGAATCTTTGAAATAAAATTAAAAAAAATCTTAACTCGAGTGAATAAAAAATTCAAAAAAAAAAAAACATTTCCAGCATCAAATAAATAAAAATAATTGGAAGAGTGGTTTAATAATTTATTTTATAAAGTTTTAATTATTTTTATTTTAATCACTTTTTTATAAAATAGTATCTCAGATCATATAAACCTTTAGTGTTAGTAAACCTAACATAAGCCCCATATAATTTGTTAGTAATATATAGAATCGCTAGGTTTTTTTTTTTCTTTTTCAATCTTATATATGCTAAACTATGTATTTTTGAGATCTGTGTAACTACATGTCCAAATGAAAAAAAAAAACTATATAATAATGTATATTTATGGTTGTTTGATATTCTTTGTTCTAAGAATAAAATATTTTTCATTTATTTTTTATATATTAACACTATTTTTTGGTTGGATTTAAGACAAGTCATTTACAAATGAATTGATGTATTCATTTAAGTTCTCGCCCTTCTTGAAAGTAACCAACTTACCATGAAAGTCAAGTCTTTATCGATAAATAATGTTATTAAATCTTAGGATTACCCAAATAGTTACTTCATCAAGCTATTAAGTTTGGTATTATAATAGTTTTTATAATTGTGATTTTAATAAATAAGTTTTTTAAAAATATTTTTAATTGCGGTTTTAAAATGATATATTTTTTAAAAAATATCTTTGATTAAAACTATAGTAAAATAGATTTCTTCGTGCAAAATAAATAAAAAATAAGTCTTTATGAATAAAAAACAGTTTATTTTAGCTTCTATAAAATTAAGATTTGAAACACAACCATGTATGATGCTTAGTTCAAAAAGCAAAATTGTGGTTATGCAAAAATTAAAAGTTACTACAATACCAAATGGTTTCTAAATTAATTGTTAGACTATCGGATCATTAATAATATTATTCTACATAAATGATAAAATGGTAAGTTCATAATTAAAAAAGAAGATACTAAATTCTAGCTCCATAAACCATAGCCTATACATTTCCTTCTTTCCTTTCTTTTTTTCTTTTAAAAATAAAATCGAGTTAATACTTGATCAATTTGGTAAGATATGACTGACTTTTACTAGTATCTTGTGTATCCACATTTTAACATCAACTTCGACTAGCCATACCAAACTTTTTTTTTTTTAACAAAATAACACTAAAACCTTAATTTCTTTAGAGGTGCCTCCATCCAAATTTTTTTCCAATAGTTAGCCCAAACTTCATTTAATTTTTTTTTATCTCTTTTGTTTTCTTACTCTTTTTTTTCTTTCTTCTTTGCTGCAAATTAAATTTTAATTAAGACTCAACCTATGATAAAACAACAACTATCCCTATCAAATGAGAACAAGAATTCTAGATCTCAAACTCTTTAAAAAAGAATGTCTATTCTAGCTAGGAAGCATCACCGAGTAGAAAAGAACAAGAGTTTAAAGAAAAGAAATGTAGAAATTTAAATATACTAGAAAACAATAAATACAAGCAATAAAAAGTAATAAAACCCTTTGAGAAAAAGATAAACAAAATTGCATGAATTGAATATATATGTAGGGTTAACTATTGTTGTCAATGACTATATAACTCCTTTTATATTAGTACAAAGTTAATCCTAATCTTACGTACACACACATACACACAAAGAGGTTTATAGAATTCTAATATAAACTAAATTTCTCCTTTACTAAATACAACATGAATCCTAAGCTAATTTATGACTTAGACTAGTTATTCTATTGAGAACTTCTGCTTTGAATAGAACCATATCTTCTAGTTATTCATGCGTGTTCAGACTTTGTTGGTTGATCACTTCTTCTTAGTTGATTGTGACTTCTAATTGCTTAGTTAACCATTCCTTCAACTCTCCTAGTCATTCAAGGACTCTTACAACTTTGTTGATTCTTTTTATTTATGGTTGATTTAAGCTCTCTCTCTATTTGTTATGAACAATCATTGTTCTTATTTGAATGACACATGCTTGTTTTATTTTTGGTGTAAACACCTTCTCCATCCTTCCTTTCTTTTTCTTTAGCTTATTTTATTTTGTAAAACTCACTACTAGAAATTCGCTAAATAGCAACGGATTTGCCGACGGAATATGTCTGTCGGTAATTTGAGGTCGAAATTACCGATGGACACTTTTCCGTCCGTAATTCAGTCGGTAACTACCGGCGGACAATTTTCCGTCCGTAATTCAGTCGGTAACTACCGACGGAAATATTCCGTCGGTAGTTACCGACTGAATTACGGATGAAAAAGTTTTCGAATTAAAAAAAGGTGGGTCGCTGACGTGGAGGTTTTGGCGGGTTATTTTTTCCGACGGATTCAAAACGTCAGCCCGTACAGTGACGTGACCGGTTCGCCATTTAAATTGCCGACGGACTCACCAAGGGATTTGAAATGGCAGATCCGTACGGTGACGTGTCGATGTTTCCGTCAGAATCACCGATGGAGTTTCCATTGGTGAAACCGTCAGAAAAAGTTAATATATGACAGCTCTGCCGACCCTCTCCTCCCCTATTTCTCCTTCTTCTTCCTAATCCCAACTCTCCCCATTTGCAAACAACCAACCCCCCTCCCCCCAAAAAAAACTCCCTCATATCAGCACAACAAGTTATATTTCTTGAAGTTTTGTTGTCACAGCATTTGTGTTCTGATTTACCGACGGATTTTATCAATTTTTGTAAGTAATTCTATATTTTTAAATTTTAACATTTAATTAAATGTCAATTTTATTATTTTTTTAGTATATGTATTTTGTTAGTAGATGTACATGTTTTATTGTTATTTCTCAAACAAACTTGTAGTATATGAATGTATAGTTCTATATCTGTTATGGTTTGTTTTAGATTTTGTAAGATTGTATTTGTTTATAAATTGTTAAAACTTTATGGAACTACCGAAGTACATGTGCTGTTTTGAAATAATTAATGGCTTGCTTAATGGGTCCGTTTAAAGTTTTATCAATGGTATTGCGGAGTGGTAATTTCTGTAAATTTATATATTTTAATTTGTATGGACGTTGAGAAATGATAATGAATATTTAATATTTATGAGAAGTTGTGATTGGTTTGTTGGATAATCTTGAGGTAAAGTAATATTTTTGAAAGTTTATTTACCTAACTTAGTTAATTAATACATGATGTCATCATAATTTTATAAAGGTTCAATATAAGTCATGGATGATCATTCATGGATGTATCGAGATTCACCCCAAGGATTGCAGAGGATGGATTATTGTAACGGGGTTTAGGTTTTTATTAATTTCACAACATCTATTCCCATAAATTTTACTGGAGGCGGTATTAGGTGTCCATGCAGGAAGTGTGAAAATAAAAAGTATCTGCATCCAGATGTTGTAATGATGCATCTTCTACACAAAGGGTTTATGGAGAATTACCAGCGGTGTTTGTGTTAAGGGATCCACTAGTAGTGAGTAAGAAGTTGACTACTATGGAAGATTAGAAGAGGTCGTCGAACTGCAATATCATAACAAGCAGAATAGAGTGTTTTTATTCAAATGCTATTGGTATGACACGACTGACAGAGGAATCAGAGTTGATCCGCACTATGTTCCGGTCAAAATCAACTCAAAAGCTAGACTCTGCAACATAAACGATGTCTTTGTTTTCGCAAAGCAATGTCAATAAGTTTATTACACATACACCCCTTCATTTAGAAAGGATCGATCAAGAGTGGATTGGTTGTCCGTTTTAAAAACGAAACCCCGGGGTTGTGTCGAGGTTGTTCAGGATGAGAACGAAGACACAAGTGTGCAAGATGAAGTCTTTCAAGTTAGTGAGTTGGTTGAACCATATCGAGTTGCTCCTTCGATTGAATTGGAAGAAAATTCAAATTTTCGTGTTTTCGATGATAGTCTTGTTGATGTTGACGCAGAGGAGTTGAATTTTGTTTTGAGCTCTAGCGGACAAGCAAATGTTGATGAAGAAGATGATATCCATATTGAAGATTGCGATGAAGGTGATGACAATTCAATTGATGACGAAGAAGAAGAAAATTCTAACTAACTACCAAAATGAAGCCCTATGTAAAACCCTTTTTTTCATGTAATTTAGATTATGGATGATATATTTTAAAAGACAAAATATTTATTACTTGAAATACCACATTTACGAAATAATTACTTGAAATAATTATTGATCATGGATGATATATTTTGTAACACGAAATAATTACTTGAAATGCCACGAAATAATTATAGTTCGTCGGCATTTCAAAGAGAGTTCGAAAATAATTACTTGAAATGCCACAATCACCGACGTCCATACCGACGGATATGAGTTCGTCGGTACGTTGTCGGCGGGTCAAGTTTACCGATAAAATTACCGACGGACCGTGCGAATTTCAAAGGGTTGTGCATTAAATGCATCTCTGACCGTGTCAGTTTGCCGACGGAATTACCAACGGACCACGAAAAATATGGAGGGTCATTAAAAATTTTGGTGCGAAATTCAAAATTAACCAACGGATTTTTAACACTTCACCAACGGAATAAATTAAAATAATAATTAATTTTATATTCGTTGGTGAAGCCGTCGGTAAAACTGGCATATAAGTTCCCCTGACCGCCGCTTCAGTTTATTTTTTCTTCTCCTTAGTTTTTCACCGATTCTTTTCCTCTCCATTCTTCAAAGGTTTCACCAGCAATCTCCAGCAACTTTTCTCATGAATCTCCATCAGTTAAGGTATGTATTTCTTCTATTTCATTTTACTTTAAGAGTTTTTTTTTTGCTTTTTTTTTTGTTATGTTTTTTGTTTTGGTGTATTTTTTGTAATGTAGATAAAGTCTATAGTTTTTTTTGCATAATTCATTGCTAAAGTCTATAGTTTTTTTTGAATTTATTGAATATTTTTTATTGTTGTATTGACATAATTATTATTAGTTAATTTGTTGAATATTTATTGTTAATCACTACAAGATTTCACAGTTTTACTGATGGAAACATTCCGTCGGTGTGTGATTAGAAGTTCGTCGGTGATTTTTTATCGACGCCATCACCGACGGAATACGTCCGCCGGCTTTACCTTCGTCGGTGATTCCCCATTCCGTCAGTATATTAGTCGGAAAAACAAAAAAACCATTTATCGACGGGTTTACAGACGGAACGTGCGCGCCAAAAAAAAAAGATTCCCGCTTGAAATATACCGACGGATTTTCATTCCGTCGGTGACGTTTAAATTATCGATGGAAAATATCCGTCGTTAAATCAGTCGGTGAATTTATGACATACCGACGGAATATTTCCGTCTGTAAATTTGTCGGTACTGGTGGAAGCTACTGTTAAATGGCGACGGATTAAGTCCGTCGGTAATTCGGTCGGTGAAAGTTTAAAATACCGACCGAATTCATCCGTCGGTAAAATCCTTGGTAATAGTTTTTTTCTTA
>Ga0325414_1000837_pt1 | contig 27497 bp, 15 predicted proteins | sample PopdelMetagenome_8_FD_206183 | JGI IMG/M metagenome (GOLD analysis project Ga0325414, IMG submission 206183) | Populus deltoides microbial communities from Bellville, Georgia, United States - Leaf-PdKOR-R3 | ecosystem: Host-associated > Plants > Phyllosphere > Phylloplane/Leaf | place: USA... | reverse complement strand
GTTAGACCCGGAAACTTGAAAATTGAATCCAAGATCAAATAGAAGGATCCAAGGACCTAGCCTCGTTTGAGGGCAGAAACAAATTAAAAGTTTATACGTGTGCAATCATCATAAAGAAATAAACTTACTGTTTTGGAGAGTGTTGATCCGAAAGAAAAACTTACATGTGAGAATTCCCTTCTTGTTCCTGAATCAATTACTTCAGTGTCACTTCAATTACTAAAATTAAAGTGATATTCCACAGTACGAACGTCTTTGTAAATTTTGTCAAGTTAACGCAGAGAGTCAAGATGGAAGAAGAGAAAGAGAAAACTATGTTCTTTCAATAATGAAAAACATTTCATTCTATATGGGTTATGTTCCTTTATATATGATTAGAGGAGGCGGTTACATTCTTTAGTAACTCCTCTAATAACTTGGATCAGGCTCATCCATCATGGACGGACCAGACCTAACCCAATAACCAACATCTCTCACTCGCCCATGAAGGACTGAATCTCTCTAATACATTATACTTCAAACTTGCACAAGAATGTCATACTTGACGAACGAACCGTACGACCTGAAGAACACAGTTAAAGGAGCTCCAATATATAAACCTAATACAGGCCATATAGGAGACATCAACCTTATAATTAATTATTCCTTAAAGTGTACTAATATACCCCAAGCATTTTTAGTTACACATGACTGAATATAATTCAATCCCTCAAGAATTTTCATACTCAATCCATCCTTACAATTACAAGTATTCTAAATCATATCAAATCTATTCAAGTGATATGATCCCGACCGGTGAATGCAAGTAACAGGTGTAGAACTAAAATTACTTTTTCTTTCGCTCTCATATCAATCAAATCTAAATTAACTCGCTTTCCTAAGAGTATTTCTTTAAGTCGAATCATTCCATGACTATAGGATATGTTTCTAAAGTAGCGATCATTAATACATCACCTCATGATATAGTCAAAAGTCACAAAGGGTAAGATTTTGAGATCTTAGATATGATCTTCAGGACTCGCATAATAAAGAAGCAGGGATCCATTCTTTTATTCCTGTAATGGTCGCTAGCACATTTAGTATGAAATATGTTATAGTGGAGCTTACTCTTTTCTTTTCTTAAGACAAAGAGTGTATGTCGTTGCTCTCCTTGTTAAAGGAAATACACTATACGAGTCTTAGTCTTGTTGCTAAAAACATAGACTTCAAATCAGAAATTCTCATTTGCTCATTTTTCATTAGTGACAAATGAATAATTTTATACTCGGCTTCAATCATAATAGACACATGAATTGCGGGAATTCATTCATGCCGATTCTTTTATTTAAAAACCTCATCTTGGTCCCAGCTAATGTGACTTTTTAATAATCATTTTGAGTTAAAATTACTCCCACTGCGCCCAAGTCGCTTATTGAGCATTAAAACTCAAATAGTCTCATCTCTACTCACCTTACAAATACCAAAAGTGATTGCTCATGTGAGTGAGCCAATCTAAGTCTATCGACATACTATAACAAATTGTACTATATGATACCCACAATATATTCATGAAACAAATAATTAATAAAATGATATTCTAATGGCATTTATTCATTACTCAATCACTGTAAGCTTTCGTATGATCCTTAAAACTAATTATATTGCTAATTACATTCTACATAGGCCTAGGGATCTCACATGTCTAACATATGCATCCCTTGCTATTGGTTTTGTGAGTGGATCTGCAACCATAGAATTTGTAGAAATGTGTTTTAGGATCACATCTTGTTCAATAATTGCTTCTCTAATGTAGTGATATCTCATCTTGATGTGTTTGGTCTTTCCATGATATTTTGGATCTTTGGCCACAATTATTGCAGCAGTGTTATCACAGTAAATCGTCACTAGATCTGATGCTGATTTGATAATTTTCAAATGATACAGAAAATTTTTTAACCAAACAGCATCTTATGTTACTGCGGAACAAGCTACATACTCGGCCTCCATGGTAGATAAGGCTATGTAGGATTGTTTCTTTCTCCTCCATAGTATTGCACTATCATTAAGCAAGAAAGCACATCCTGAAGTTGATTTTGATTGGTCGACATCTCCTCCCCAATCAGCATCAGAGAAACCAATCAATCGTAAATCTTTCTTTTCTTGGTAACATAGCATGTAATTTGAAGTTCCTTTCAGATATTGTAAAATCCTTTTGACTGTCATCCAGTGTTTCTGACCAGGGTTGGATTGATATCGGCTAACCAATCCAACGGCATAACATATATCGGGACGTGTGCACATCATTGCATACATCAAACTACCGACAACAATAGCATAAGGTACTCTGGACATTTTATCCTTTTCTTCTAGAGTCTTGGGACACATATCACAGCTTAGGCTCAAACTTTTATCAACAGGGGTGTCCATTGGTTTGCTATCTTCCATGTGATAGCGCTCTAACATCTTTTTGATGTAAGTCTCTTGAGTTAAACCCAAAAGCCTTTTAGCGCGATCTCTTATGATTTTCACACCAAGTACATAGCTGGCCTTACCCATGTCTTTCATTTCAAAGTTTGATGATAACCACTTTTTAGTAGTATCAATCATCTCTTTGTTATTTCCAGCTATTAAGATGTCGTCAACATATAAGGACAATATTATAAAACTATTGTTAGAACGTTTTAAATACACGCAGTGATCTTCTTCCATCATTGTAAAACCATCCTTAAGGATAGCTTGATGAAACTTAATGTTCCATTGTCTAGAGGCTTGCTTAAGACCATATATGGATCTTTTAAGCTTGCAAACTGTGTGCTCTTGTCCTTTAGTCTCGAATCCTAAAGGCTGATCTATATAGATCTCCTCATTTAGTTCTTCATTGAGAAACACAATTCTAACATCCATTTGATATAACTCTAGGTCCATATGTGCGACTATAGCTAAAATAAGGCGAACTGAAGTAATCCTCACAACTAGTGAGAATGTATCTTCATAATCAATTCCCTCTTCTTGAGTGTAGCCTTTCGCTACTAGTCGAGCCTTATAACGTTCTATTGACCTGTCCGCCTTACGTTTAATTTTAAGAACCCATTTATTTTCAATGGATCTTCGTCCTGACGGTAAATCAACCCAAGTCCCAGACTTGATTAATTTTCATTGACTCCATTTCTTCTTCCATAGCTTTAATCCATTCACTTGTTTTAGGACTAGATAGAGCATGACTAAATGTTTTAGGTTCTTCATCATCTTGTGGAGCAATCATGAACGCTTCCCTCTCAATCTCAAATTGACAACGAGGAATTGGTTTACGAATGCTTCTTCGAGGTTAAGATTGCTTATGATCTTGCTCCATGAGAGTAGGAATAGATAAAATATCACTCTCACTATTTCTAGGAGGATTAAAAGTTTCATCTAAGTCCTCTACTGAATGGCTTGCTGCGCCATAATCTAGATTTTCCATTTCATATAAATGAAAATCTTTTTCAACCTCATCTGTCTTTGGAAAAACCTTTTTTAAGAATACAACATCACGCAATTCAATCTCTATTACTCTTCCATCAGCTTTTTCACCAATAAATACAAATCATTTGGAATGTTCAGAATATCGTATAAAGATACACTTCTTCCCCTTAGGACCAAGTTTTCCATATTCATGAGAAGTATTGTGAATATAAGCTGCACACCCCTATGGATGAAAATAACCTAGATTAGATTTGACACCATTCCATAATTCATATGGGGTGGACGAGACAGATTTAAAGAGCACACGATTAAGTATGTAAGCAGCAGTTAATAATGCATCTCCCAAAAAGGAAATTGGTAAGTTAGTTTACGCCTTCATTGACCTAACCATGTCAAATAGGGTTCTATTCCTTCTTTCCGCTACACCATTTTGTTGTGGAGTATAAGGAATAGTTAGCTGTCTAGCTATACCCTTTTCATCACAAAATTTTTAAATTGTTCAAACAAATATTCACGTCCTCGATCAATTCTTAAAGCTTTAATCTTGGTACTTAGTATATTCTCCACCAAATTGGTGTATCGAATGAAGCAATCCAATGCTTCAGACTTATGTGAGATCAAATAAACATGACCAAATCGTGTAAAATCATCTATAAATATGATGAAATAATTTCCTCCATGTCTTGCTCTCACATTCATTGGGCCACAAATGTCTGAATGAATAAGCTGTAATGAACTACTAACTCCTTTAGCTTTGCCAAATGGTAATCTAGTTGTTTTTCCAGCAAGGCAATGCTCACAAATGGGCAATTCCTCTTTGGTAAGTGATCCCAAAAGACCAGCTCTTGTTAATCTATGTAATCGATCTTGCCCAATATGTCCTAATCTAGCATGCCAAGTTATGATATCACTATCATTAATAGTGCTGGAATTTTGAACATAAATTGAAGCATCATAATTAATAGATACATTAACGGTGTCTAACACCATAAAACCATTTAATACAAAACCAGAACCATAAAAAATATTATCCAGATGTATTTTTACTCAACAACTAAGAAACACAATATTAAAGCCCAATTGGAGTAAAGCAAGAACAGACACAAGATTTCATCGAACTTATGGATCGTAGAGTACATCATGAAGATAAAATGTGCGACCACCCCGCAAATCTAATTTGCAGGTACCGATCCCAAGCACAGTAGTGGAAGCATTATTCCCCATGTATATGTATTTACTTCCCTTTGAAATTCGATAAAATTCCATAAAGGTTGTTCGATCCCTTGTTATGTGGTCAGTTGCTCATGAGTCTACAGTCCAAAAAGAAACAGATTCAGCAAGCATTAAACAACTGCTAACGTATAAGTTAGAGCGATGATTGTGGTTAAACATTACCTTTGGCTCAGTGCAATCACGAGCAAAGTGACCAGATTTACCACAATTGAAACAATTCATATTCTTGCCTTTCTTATCGTCGTGTTTCCCACACTTGCGCTTATGTCCACTGCTACTTACTTTTATTTCTCTCTTGCCATATTTGGGACCCTTAGCCTTACCCCTTTTATATTTAGAGCCATATGCTCCACGCATCTTTGTCTTGGATATAAAAGCCTCATTAATAAGCTTTTCAGCATGAAGTCGATCTTCTTCAAGCTCGACATGACGAGCAACATCATCAAATGTCTTAATGTTGTCATTGTGGGTAAGGTTAACATGCATGTGTTCCCAATTACTTGGCAAAGAGCGGATAACTACTTGGACTTGTTGTTCATCAGTCATCTCATGCCCAGTACCCCTTAATTCAGTAATCATGTTAGACATGACTGTAAGATGCTGCCTCATCGTTTGATTTTGGAGCTTCTTATAGCCATTGAATTTGAGGGTTAACTGACGAAATCTAGTAGTGGAGGTTCCTCCATACTGAATGTTCACTGCGTCCCAAACAGATTGAGTTGGACGATGCCTCTCAAAATGCAGCATTATATCATTTCTCATGCTGCTCAACATCAAAATGCGATCTACACGATCCTTGTGTTTATAGGTTTGATATAATTCCATATCAAGTCTGTGCTGAGCAGTGTTTCCTTACTCAGATTCAGCCATCGGTTGTGTGATTGTTTCCAGCATTTCTTGCTCTTCCAGGAGATACTCAATCTTACGATGCCAAACATCGTAATTCTTTTCACTTAGTTTGTCTTCATGGTTCAAATCAGCAATAATACTCTTAAATGCAGCCATATTAAGCGTTATTGTCAGTAATTACAAATATTAGTATCTAGTACAATTTAATTGATATATTTTGCCACTCCATTTTAAATTAAACAAATAATAATCTAACACATACAATAGAAATGAAAAGAATGTTAAACACTTAATCAATTTCTATTTGTATGGTCTAATTATTATTGGAAATTTAAATGAGTGGTAATTATAGTTATTAGTTTCAACTAACAACTCCCACTAATCAGGTTGCATATATTATCATATATATGCATATAATGTAATTAAACTTAAATTACATAAAATATTCAGTTCACAATTAAACAACCATTCATTTTAAAAAAAAATACAATATTAAGAATAATAAATTTCAGAATTGTTTTATATTGTAGGCACATAAGTAGGGTCTCTAATTACGTCATCCACTTCATCAAAGTCATCTCCTCCAAGTTCATTATACTTAAACCATGGAATGAATTTAGCAGTAGCATCCAAACGACTTGTGCTTCTTCCAGTTCGTTGTATACCCTTTTCGGCATACTAACGTTCCCTCTCAAGCAGCATTTCATCTGTGAGATTGTTGAAATCTAAGGATTCCAGCCTATATTCCAATGATAGTCGCACCGGCATCCATTCCTCAGGTAGAGACTTGAGAACGATTAACATTTGATGTTCCATGTAGAATTCATAAACACCACTCATAGCCAGTCTAATCATCCAATGATACATGTAATCAATATGCTCTTGAATTTTATGAACAGGATTAAAGGCATAACCCAGCAAACGATACCAATGTTGATCGATTTGTTGTTGCTTATCCACTACAACAAAATATTTCAAAGGCACATAAATATTATACTTAATATTTAATTAAAGCATGTATCATCATATATGTTAAAAAATATATATGGAAATTAAGCAATTTATTTTAACAATAAATAAATTACTCCACAATTTAACAATTTATATTAACAAAAAAATATTAATTGTCTTAATATTATTTTATTTTTTAATATATTAACATTTTTAATATATATTAATATATGTACACATCTTTTAAAAGATTTTGTTCATTCGGTTTTCCTTTTTTTTTTAATAATTGTCAAATGGCAGTTAATTAACTGCCAAATGACAGTCCCAATTGACTACCGAATGCCAATGACAATATTAACTGCTGAATGGCAGTTACACATCTTTGAAAAGATGTGTCCTTTCAGGTGATTATCAAATTTTTTTTAAATGACAGTTAATTAACTGTCAAAGTTCAATTGACTACTATCAATTGAAAATGAATATGGTAGCTTTTAATCTCCATTTCTATCATCAATTCACACATGAATTGATAATAGAATTATATAACTAAGCAGAAAATATTTTCTAATTAATTATAGAAAAGACAAATTCATAACTAAATTACTTCATAAAATTTTGTAAATTCAAAATTCTCAATAAAAATATTCTTTTAACACAAAATTTACATCTATCATTCATGTAATAATAGATATACTGCATAAAAGCAATATTAAAAATCGTGGCTCTGATACCAATGTAAATCGGAAAGGAAAACTTACTTGTGAGAATTCACTTTCTTATTCTTGGATCAATTACTTCAGTGCCACTTTAATTACTAGAACCAAAGTGATATTCCACAGTACGAACGTCTTTGTAAATCTTGTCGAATTAATACAGAGAGTCAAGATGGGAGAAGAGAAAGAGAGAACTATGTTCTTTCAATAATGAAAAACATTTCATTCTATATGGGTTATGTCCCTTTTATATATGATTAGAGGAGGTAGTTACTTCCTTTAGTAACTCCTCTAATAACTTGGATCAGGCCCATCCATCATGGGCGGACCAGGCCTAACTCAATAACCAACAAAGAGTTTATTATGTTAAATACCAATTAGTTGCGTTTTAAGTAATACTACTTTGATCCAAAAATGATTTGGTGGGTATCCCAAGTAAAATCGTTGCCCTATTATTTTGAGAATTTGATGGTGCTTAGAGTGGCCTGCGGATGCCTGTCTGTAAAAGAAACCTGAATTCCCAAAATCACACAAATCAGCAACATAGTTTGACATGGTTATAATTAAGTTTGCACTAGATTAGTATCTTAAGATAGAAATATAAATAAATATGTTTCATCAGAGAAATATAAACTGAGACATAAAAAAATTGTCACAGTTTTCAAGTGTGAATGTTTATTTTTTAAAACAAAAACTATTTTTTACTACAGTTTTCCATCAGATATTCAAGATAGAAATATTTGATGAAAAAAATGATAGGAACCCATTATGCAATGCAATAGTGGAGACCATATAGGATATTGTGAATGCTTAGGAGAAAGCGAGGAATCCAATTGCAAAACCTAGATTGTTGTAAGCAAACAACAACAACAATGTTGGCTAACTTGGAACGTATCATTCAATTGATGGGAGGCGCAAATAAAGATCATGAAGAGTAGATACTTTCCTAGATATTTACCTTTAAGGCATGCCAAAACTCAAACCTATTCCTAAATTTGATTAGATTTCATTCTAGAAAATTTCAAAGAAAAGATTTATTAACTGGTTAACAGACTTGTCATACGCAAACTTTCTTATGGTGCTAGAGAATGGTGGCTTGAATTTTTAGACTTTAGAACTCGTATTAGTATGCCTTTAATTCTATCTTGGCAAGATTTGAAACAATCGTTAATTTTGAGGTTTATACAAGATGATTATAAAAAAATTTTATATCGAGTACATAAGCAATTAGATTGTTATTATTTGCCCTTTGTTCAACCTTTTAAAATAGCAAGTAAGAAAATTATGGAGGAGGAGTTGTCATCTATTCAAAGTAAACAATTTCAATATCACAATAATGACAACAATAATATTGTTGCAAATATTAATCTAATTGTCGATGTTTTATCAACTAATACAGAAGAAGAAATCAAAAAGCTTCTAAATTAGTATGTTATAGCAATTCTAAAGATCTTGTAAAACATGGAGGACATGGCAATTCTTCTAAAGATATTATAAAAGATTATCTTGAAGTTTCTTTAGATACAAAAGTTGAAGTATTGGAAGTCATGGATAATGATAAGATGAAGTTTAAAGTAAAAAAATGTATGAAGAAACTATAAGTGGACTTTATAGGAACAAAAAGTATAATATTAAATATGAATTTTTCTTTAGCACGCATACATCATAAATTAAAATTTGAAGTTTCCATATCAAAAATATGTTACTTCATGAATATATTGGCTACAATGCTATATTTGAAGTATTTATTTGTTTGGAGTGAAAAAAAGTGAAGTATTTATTTGTTTGGAGTGAAAAAAAGTTTAAGTCGTGATAGGTAACTCAAGTCATGTTTTTTAGAAGTTGAGGGGACTAACGTGGGAAAAAAATTTCAATATTATTGGTGTAATAATATTTATTGTATTATTTCATTAATGGATAAGATTTTTAGATGTTGAAGAATTTATAAAAAATCTAGAATGCAATTTGGTAAATTAAACATAACTTTTAATATGACTGTTAGATTGAGCTAAACTTTTACCAGAAGATTCTCAAAGCTTTGTTTCCTATTGGGCTAAAATCTCATGATTATCTAAGATCGAAGAGGCTTTCAAATAAAAGATGGAAGTTGCACAAGTTTGTTTTTATTTACATTGTTGTACTTTGATTTTTTTTTTAGGACTTTTAATTTAATTATTAATTTACTAGTTAGTAATTCTTTTTATAGTTAGTAATTCAGTAATTCTTTTTATAGTTAGTAATTCTAATGCTAGATGAATTTTATTAATTAGATAAATTTTAATTAGAAATTCTTTACTATAAAGAATTTTAGTTTTATTTTAGTTTTAATTAGGATTTCTCTTCTACTATAAAGGATTTTAGAACTAACATAAATAAAAATGTTAAGTTTATTTTAAGATAAAGTCTATTATTAAGATTTTATAAAATAGAGTTTCTTTTAAATTTCGCTTAGATCTAACCTTAGAATTTAAAAACCCTAACTTTTATTCACAATATATACACGGCGGTGGATCAAACTAACCCTGGCGGTGTAGAGACTGCACTGTAAAATAGTGGTGGTAGCAACACTGACCCATGCTTAGGTTTTACACAAATGAGCCCCATGCAAAAATGATCTAAGCCAAGGATCTGCAGTATTGGGCATTCAATGACCAAGAATTTCCTTCTCCCATTTCCACCAATGATAAGATCCAAACAAAGAGGCTCATGTTGTTCTGACAGTTTAAAAACCAAGGCTTCCGATGACACCCATTGTTCCACTACCTGTCAATAACAGTATTATAATTTGCAATCAAGGCCATTATCATCATCCCATTATCATCATCCCTGTTCTTGCTCTTAGTTAATTTTAGGGGATTATCTGCTCCAATTAGCTATTGAGCTCAAAATCAATAGCCTTCATTTGCAAAACATGCTTGACTGCCAATTACCATGCATAAACAAACAAGAGAAACTCCGGAACAAGCTGAACCGAAGAATTCCACGGTAACTCTGCAAATTCCTTCATTTCGTTAATTCCCACTTGAGGTAAATAGGCACATTGATTCGTAACTTGCCAACGTAAGGGATTAAATAGTTTTCCACAAAAAGACCAGAAATGAAGAGCCATTTCAATAATTTAGGCTAATCAAACACATCCTGACCGTAATTATGCATGAAACAAAACGCAGGTATTTGAGATGCTATTTAGCTGTGATATCTTTCAAATCATTGCTAAATATGTACTCTGATCTCCACAGCCTAACTGCTCAGAAAATCTAATCTCCCTATTCTCCATTAGAATCACCAGAATATCTTCTTGGTCCTAAAAAAAAATACTTAGTTTATCTCCTCGTATTCACAACATATACGAGCAGGTTTATGCAAAGCCTAGAGCCCTAGGACAAAGGGACAGCAGAGTCAAGGAAATGCCTGAGATTTTGTTAAGCTCACCTCACAGCTATTTATCTATTTTTCTAAGCCCCTTTTATTCAAACTTATGTATATTGTAATTTGTAAGTGATTGGCAGGGGTTTCCCCCTCCTCAAACTCTACAGAAATTGTAGGCACAACTAGAAACTCCTCATAACCACAAATAATGCAATTACCTTTCTAGTGTGTGTTAATAATAATTGTACGAGACGGGAGAGAGAAATGTTCAATGTTTTCTTCGAAAACAAAGTCTATCACAAGAACAAAGTAATCTTTAAGTAGTCCTAAAATCTAAACGTCCAAACATTAGTAAGCAACCATGAGTTTCAAGTGATTGCCAAACATTAGTAAGCAACCATGAGTTTCAAGTGATTGCAGACATTCTACATAAGATATAGATGCTCACAGTGTAGTCTGTGGTGCATTCAAAGAATGAAAATGAAAACCATTCAAACCGACCAACACTATTCTTATGTAATACCTTTAGACAATATTGCCATCAAAATGAAAACCATCAACATGTAGTGGATAAAAAATCCTTACTGGCCTTGTGAATGCCTGCAATTCTCCTACCTAATACCTTTAAGATGAACTGACTAACTTGGCCCCATAATGCACATGGTTTGAAAAAGCTAATGAAATTCCAGTTAGATACTTTATACCTTGAAAAGGGCCAATATTCATGATCTATGGGGATTTACTGTTCTAGGTTAGAAGCCCTACTCAAATTTAAAAGAAAATTAGGTCGCTTATGATTAAGTTCAGAATACAGTAACAATGTCATGCAGAGAACCAGCTACAGGCATCCAATTTCACAAAGTAATGTGTTCAAGTCACACATATAAGAAAGCCCTAGTTGTGCATCCGAGTGAATATACACCAAAGTGCAATTAAACCCATCAAATGGTGGTTTAAAAGCACATTCAGCCAATGCTTGAATAGTAATAACTTTTTTCAGCAATGAACTCTAATCCATCCATAGAAATATTTTTAAGATAGTGACATCCTAGTCCATTGTATTCTAGACAATGGGGAGACTACTGAATGCTTCTGTAAACAGCCATGAGGTGATTCTTAAGAATAAGCAAACCGTGCAGTAATATTGTCTAAAAGAGAGTTTTCATGAGCTGTACTAGAAACTCATGTTTAACTAACACGTTTATCTCCCATAGTCCCTAATTTCCTTTCCATCAGCCCTAAACCTTCCTAAAAGCGTAACCAACATACATACAATATAATAACACTATCTTTTCGTTCTTCAACTCTAGCCATATCAAGGGCAGCACAACTATTAAGCTTAACTAAATTTCAACATCTCCATCTCTAATTGACCAACAACGAGCAGTAGAACACGGATTTATGCGTGTAATTATCAATCTCTCCAAAATTGCGTGATTCAATAATTAAAATGCATAAAATTAAACTCAATAAAAACAAATAATTCATCGATAACCGATCCAATCAAGCAATTAAAATTTTCAAAACTGATCTTCAAAACTCCAAATCAAACTAAAAAAACCTCAAATAAACAGATTGAACGTGTATTTCCAACCCAAACAAACATGATAATCCATACAAAATATCAAATCCACATCAAACCGTAGTCAACACAAAACCACATGATTAAAACACAACAAACTTCTCTCTATTTCTTATTTTTCCCTTTACCTCCTCCCGAAGATTCCCCTCCCGCCGCCTGTGCTGCCTTCTTCGCCGCCTTTTCTTGCAGCGCCTTCGCGTCTCTACAAAAATAAATGCAAAAAATCTTGAAATTTAACCAAAACTAAATTTAAAAAAATGTAAAAAAAAATAGAGGAACCGATCAACCTTTCACGACGCTGTTCAGGAGTCAAACCGTCATCCTTGCCTTTGTTTACTTTGTTACCGCCACGAGCTTGAGCTCTCTCGCGATCTTTTTCTCTTTGATTTCCGCGTGAAAATTGAATCAAAGAAACAAAATTAAAAAAAAAAACAAAAACAAAAACCTGCAGGAAATAAAAGAAAAATCAAGAGATCTAAAATTAGATAAGAAAAATGAAAAGGATATGAGTCATGATTCTTGCGCTGCTGTTGCTCTTCCGCGGAGACGGAGAGATTATGTTTTCCGATTTGTTAGAGAGAGACTTTGCTACGCAGAGCTAAGAGCAATAGAACGACAAAATGTGAATTTTTTTTATTATTTTATGTTTTAGAAGAAAGGGAAGGAAGTGGAGAATCGAGAGCCTTTTTTTTTTGTTGAGAACTTGAGAATCGTGAGCGTGGATATTTCATGATTGGATAATAATAATAATAATAATAATAATAATTAATTATTATTATTATTATTATTATTATTATTATTATTATTATTATTATTATTATTATTATCAATACGTGGAAATTGATTCGAATATTTATTTTAATATAATAATAATAATAATTATAACATTAAAAGTTTTTGTCTTTTTTTATAGCAATGACCATTGAAATAATAAAAAAAAAATATTTTAGTTAGTAGATTTTATTGACACATTCTATAACAGTAAACATGAACGGTGAAATCCCAAGTTTTTTTTTACTTGAACATCAAAATTATTAAAAAAATTTTTTATTTCACATTTATTTTTTTAATTTTATATTTTAATATTAAATTTATTAAGTATTGAATTTTATAATTTATTTTAATTTATTTTCTATGAAGTTATCACAGTCTTATAAATTGAGTTGTGAGTTTTACGGGTTAGTTGTGTTGACTCGGTTTATTTTTTATCATTTTTTAATTTATTTTTTTCTCCATTTCATTCTCCAACATTGGATTGATTGGAAGTTGAGTTTCATAATTGTTTCTCAGTTTGCTTTTTATGTGGTTATCATGGTCTCATAACTTAAATAATGAGTTTTGCGAGTTAGTCAGACCGACTCGAGTTTAATTTATCCTTTTTTAATTGAATTGTTTTTTTCAATTTTATTTTTTAATATTGGGTTGATTAGAAATTGAACTTTATAATTTATTTATTTTTTCTTTCTATAAAAATGTCTTAGTCTCCTGACTCGAGTTTGGCAGGTTAACCCGAGTTGACTCGGATTACTTTTTATCCTTTTTTATTTGATTTTTTCTTTTCAATTTAATCGTTCAACATTGAGTTGATTGAGAATTGGACTTTGTTTTTTTTTCTATGAGGTTATCACAATTTTATGACTTGGGTTGTGAGTTAGCCTAGTGATTGGGGTTTTTTAATCCTTTTTTTAGTTGAAATTGTTTCAATTTCATCCTTCAATATTAGATTGATTGGGAATTGAGCGTTATAATTTATTTTGATTTGTTTTCTATGGGGTTATTCTAATTTCATGACCTAGTTTTGGCAGGTTAACCCGGATAGGCTCGACTTAATTTTTTAGTTGAATTTTGTTTTCAAATTCTTTCTTCAACATTAGGTTGATTGAGAATTTGGTTTAATGTTTATTTTTTATTTGCTTTCTATAGGGTTATTAGAGTCTCAAGACCTGGTAACGAGTTTGGTAGATTAACACAAATTGATCTAATATGTTGTTATTTCAATATTTAAAAAAATATATCATTTTGATTTTTTTAGTTAAACTAAATTGTTATTGATCATCTGGGTTGTTTTTAGACCTTTCAAGTCAACCAAGTCAATTCTCATATAGTTTAAAAAAATTCTAATAAAAAAACACATTAAAAACACCAAGAAAGTTTTTTATGTCTAAGAAAAACTTCATCCGACTCGGAGCATAGCACGGACAATGATCTAGTACTAGCTATTTGACCCTTGAATAATGTTTTCTTTTCCTTTCCTTTGTTTTTCTTTTTCCTAGTATATAGTTTTTTTTTTTCAAATTAACCCTTTAATATTAAGTTTATTGGAGATTAAGCTTTATTTTTTTAATTTACTTTTTATAAGGTTATATTGGTCTCATGACCTAGACTGTGGGTTTAACTGGTTGATTCGAGTTTTTTTTCCTTTTCCTGATTAATTTTTTTTTCTCAATTTCATCTTTTGATATTGAATTGATTCAGAATTAAGTTTCGTTGATTTGTTTCAGATTGATTCAAAATTAGATTTGTTATTTGTTTCAGATTGATTTATATAAGGTTGTTCTCATCTAATGACTCATAGGTTAACCCAGGTTAACTCGAGTCTTTTTTATGTTCATTTGTAATCTGTTTTTCAATTTTAATTTTAATTTCATCCTTCAACATTTGGTTTATTGGAACTAAACTTTGTAGTTTTTTTTTTTCAATTTATTTTTTATGAGGTCATCTCAGTTTCATGACCTAAATTGCAGGTTTAACGAGTTAACTCGGTTGGCTTGAGTTTTTTCTCTCTTTCCTAATTGACTATTTTCTCAATTTCATCCTTAAACATTGGATTGATTTGAAATTAGGCTTCATGATTTATTTCAATTTGCTTTCTTTGAGGTTATCATCGTCTCACTACTCAAGTCACAAGTTTAGCGAGTTAAACCAAGTTAACTAAAGTTATTTTTTTTGTTTTTTTTACCAAAAAAATTCAATTCCATCTATCAACACTAGGGTGATTAAGAGTTAGGCTTCATAATTTATTTCAATTTTATTTATATTGAATTATCTTAGTCTCATGACCTAGGTAACGAGTTTGGTAGGTTAATCTGGGTTGACTCAAATCATTTTTTTTTTCAATTTCATCCTTCAATATTGAATTTATTGGAAATTGAACTTCATAATTTATTTTAATTTACTTTATATAGGGTTATCATGATCTTATGACCTAGCATGCGAATTGACTGATTAACCTGACTTGATCCGAATCGATCTTATATGTTGTTATCTTAGTGTGTGTGTGTGTGTGTGTGTGTGTATGTGTGTGTGTAATCTAATCTTGAATATTTATTTTTAATCAAACTATATTTTTACCGGTTATCTGAGTTGTCTTTGGACTTGTTAAATCAACCATATCATATCAGGTCAATCCCCACACGATTAAAATTTTTTTTCCCTACTAGAAAAAAACATTAACAATGCTTAAAAAAAATTTATGTTAAAAAAATATTTAATTTAACCTACAATGAAACGCAAGCCAATAAACTAGTTATTACTTAAGTCTCTTTCAATATTGAAAACAAAAGGAAAATGAAATTTCATTAATTTAAATCCGTTTATTGTTATTAAGAATAACTCTTAAATGAATTACTTAAATTAGCCAAAACTAATACGTCTTGGGAAAACAATGTTCATACAAACTTATAGGTATTGTTGACTGGAATTATATAATGACAATTTCACCATCCCCATCAAAAACAAACTTATAGGTATTGTTGACCGGAATTATATAATGACAATTTCACCATCCCATCAAAAATCATTAAATTGACTATTGAAGGCAATGATGTCTTTTTATAAAGTACATTAATTATTATTAGATTGATTGGAGACAAATAAGTCTTTTCACATTTTAAAAACACTGTGAAACAATTAAAATATTTTTGAAAGCAAAAATTATAAATTAGCATCCAAAGGTTTTTTTTTTCTATTTTCATACTAGTTTTTCCGTTATAATTAGGTTGGATGAAGGGCTATTTGATATTTTATTAAATATAAAATATAATTATAAAAACAAAAGGTAGTTGATTCATGTGGGAGGTGCTTACGCTTTTTTGGTGGCATATGCGACGCCTCTTGACGGTAAAAACAAACCAGATTTTATCATGTCATTAGAATCATCACAATATCCTCTCTTTTTTTGGGACAAAACATGGCAGCTTCGGAGGGGCAGTGCAATATCAGTAGTTTTTTTTTTCTTCTCCTCCCCTAGAAAATCGCATTGGTCATTTGATCCTTCTTTTGATTTCTAATTATTGTTATTAGTCTTTTTATAAAATTTCAATTTATTTTCAATTTCATCATTCAATCTCAATTGATTTTTAATTTCAATTTCACTCTTCAATAAAAAATTTGCATTTATTTTTTATTTCAATTTCGATCTGCATTCTTTTGATTTTTTTTTGTTGAAATAATTTTTCTTTTCAATTTCACCCTTCAATAAAAAATAAAATTCATTTTTTTATTTTAAATTTTATCCTCATTTTTTTAATTGCTATTTTTTAATTTGGATCCTTTTGTATAATTGAATTTTTTTTTCTAATTTTATTCATTAACATTTGATTAATTAGCAATTGGGCTTTAAGGTATTTTCAAACAGGGTGTTTCTAGTCTAATTATGGGATCATGGATTTGAAAAGTTAATGCGTGTTGACATATATTTTTTTTTACTCATTTTATTTGCAGCTTTCATCATTTAATATTGAGTTTCTTTAAAAACAAAAAATAGGCTTAGTGATTTTCTTTGTTTTCTTTTCTATCGGGTTATTTCAATCTCAAGACTTGAGCCATGAGTTTAACGGGTTAATCCATGTTTGCTCTACTCTTATTACTCGAGATACAGATTTGTTATGTTAACTCAAGGTTGACCCGGGCTATTTTTTTGTCTTTTCATATTCAATTGGCTGAAAATTAAGATACATCAATTGTCTTCTTATGAAAAAATATTTTTTTATTAGGTTATCATGATCATTTTTTAAATTTGATCCATTTGTTTGCGTTGCTTTTTTTTTATCATCTACCATTGCTTTTTTTATCATTTTTAAATTATTCGTGTCTTCTACCATTGCTTTTTTTATCATTTAATTAAAATAATAACAACTTTATTTAACCTAATCAGGTCTATACCCAAGTCGTAGGTTTTTTTTTCAATTTTAAAACGTGTTTGCGGCACCTAAACATCACTTTTTAAGTAAAAAAAATATTTCAGCCTGGTGCTTATGTATCTAAAACAATAAATTAAAAAGGTTATCATTATATCCAAGATTTTTTTATTCGTGTCTTCTAAAATCTTAAAAATAAAAGGACACAAAAATATCTATTTTTGTAACAAGGGTGATATTTAGAAAAGTAAAACATAGTAGTATAACAGGTGGAAGTGATCAAATTAATAATAGACATCTCCACACAGGAATATAAGAGCTAATTTTATTAATAATAAATTTATTTTTAAAATTATGAGTTAAAATATTCCAATGTCTTAAAAGACAATATCCATCGATTTTACAAGCATATCTGTGGAGAAATTAATTTAATCTGTGATCAAATCATAACCTTTATAACAAAGAAAACCTGTTTGGTTGGCTGCCGTTTCCACTTCATGGGCACTTGGGTTTGCCCTCTTGTGTTTTCATATCTCTGTAGCATGGACACTCATCCTTGTGACCATATGTGCCTGAGGGAACACACAAGCATTTTTTGCAGCAATAGTTGCAGAAGAAAGTGCATGCACTCTTGTGTGAGGTTGCTGAGCACCGGACATCGCAGGCTTCTGGGCAATCTGGAAATCATATGTTTTTGAATCATCGTTATTATTAGGTAATAAGTAAGCAGATCATAAGAATGTAGATCATCTTTTCAAAACCTTGTGAGAATGGAGAGCATACCTTGCAATTTAACAGATCCCTCGCCGCCAGCCTATTTAGATCAAAATCAATCAAATATGTTAGTATGAAATTAAGATTTAATTAGTTGAATAAAAAAAAAAACCCTATTATTCAAATCCTTGTTCAAGGCTTCTTCTTCTCCTAAAATATTTCAATTGTAATATGTATGATACAAAAATAAATGGGTAAATTACAACACCTCCTTGAGGTATTGCACAAATAATAAAGATCACCTAAAGGTTTGAATTAACATTTGAAAAAAAAAAACCCCTTTATATTAAAAAAAAACATATTACAAAAACCTTCTTTTAGCCTTATATATATATATATATAAACACACCCAAAATACCCTTAATTAATATTAAAAAATAGTTAAATAAATAATTTTAAAACTAAATAAAGAAAAAAAAAGGGATTTGGACCATGCATGCATATGGTTCTTTTTCAGTAGATGAACAATGTTAGGTTCCCTATTTAATTTCATTCAATTTTTTTTGGAGTTTCCTTTTTAATATTCTTTCTCTAATTTCAAAATTTCTTAATTTAAGTGTTGTTTTTTTTTTCTAAATAACAAGTATATATGGGTAGGTGGGATATCGTAGGGTTCAAAAGGAGAATTCTATATGAAAATTTCAACGAGTGGGGATTTTTGTCAAATGTTCAAAATTTTAAATGATATCTATAATTTCGTAATACCTTATGATTTCATTCAAAATAAGTAAATAAATAAAAGGTAAGTAAATCACAAAATGATAACCCTAGGAGCGCGCGTACGGCTTGCCATGAGGTGGTTGTCGCCCTTCAAACGTTTTCTAAAGTTATTTTTAACACTTAAATTTATGACTTATTTTAAATGGACCCTTTAATTAGAAATTAATCTTGACCCTTTAATTGAAGGGTTCATTCAATTGATTGGCCCTTTAAAAGTTTTCTTAGAGTGTGTTTGGTATTGTTGTTGTTGTTGTGGTTGTGATTTTAAAAAAATTGTTTTATAAAAAGTACTTTTAATTGAGGTTGATTTGGAAAAATATATATTTGGTTAAAACTGTGGTTGAAATTGAGGTTGAATAAAAAGTAATTTAATGTGTTTGGTTAAAAAAATGCTTTTCAAATTGAGGTTATAAAATAATTAAAAAATATTTTTAATTTAAATATTGTAGATTTAACTACTATTATTACATCATGAAATAAATAATATTGATATCAAATATTTTTTATTATTCCATTAAACTATATGCAATGTCATCACATACAAAATATATCCAACAATAACTATATTTTTCATGGTTTCTTAAGCACGCAACAACAAAAACTGCATTTTGTATTACGTCATCAAGCGATCTTCTTCTAATTTTTTGAATAAAACACAATTAAAATAAATATATAACCTGAATTTTTTTTAACTAGGTCGGACCTGGCAAGAACATAATTGGAATTGCGATCAAATTCCACAAATGCTACGTCATCATGCGATATCCTTCTAATTTATATAGTGTTATTAAATAATATTAAATACTAATTTTTCGAGTAAAACTTAATATTAAATAGTATATGATAATTACAAAAAAGTCCAAGGACAAACATTCGTTTGCATGTGTGCTATACGCGCATAGAAAAAGAAGAGTGCTAATTAACAAGTGAGAGAAAGAAAACTGACTTGTGAGGTTTCAATAACAAAGGCCATGGCAACAAGGAGAATGAGAGCAGCAGAGAGGGAGAAAGAGAGCTTAGCCATGGTTCCTTGATCTGATCTGTTCTCTGTAAGATTATGAGGTTGACAAGGCAAGAAGGCGTCTTGGGTTGGTCTCCATGGGCATACTTCTGTACCTATTTATAATAACAGACTTCAAAGTACGTAACGTGAAAAATATTCATATTCATCCTATTATAGAAATTAATTTCTACGGATAAATTTGAAAATTTAAAAGATTTTGTGAATAATAGATTGCTATGAAAATTAGCAAATATATATAAAACGTTCCTATTTGGACATAAATCTTGTATGGTATAGATTTTAACTACATTAATTACAAAATAATTAAGTACATCCACTACTAGAAAACCGATAAATACAAACAGAAATACCGAGGGAATATTTCTATCGGTAAATTTTCGAGGGATTTTACCGACGGAAATATTCCCTCGATATATACCGGGAGAATTACGGTGGGAAAAAAATTAAAACAAAGCAAAAAAAATGATGACGTGTCAGAATTTACCAGCGAAATTACCGACAGAATTTATTCCGTTGGTAAATCTGTCAGTAAACTTGTTTACACTGTTCATCATGTCAATTACAAAGGGAATCACCGACGGACAAAATCCGTCGGTATTTTCCAGAGAGCTCCAGAACTGTTCACTTTCCAATTGCACTGTTAATTGTTGTTCTTTACGGACAAAATCACCGATGGAATGAAAAGTCGTCGGTGTTATTTGGCGGTTTTCTGAAAAAATTCAATTGATTTAAAATTTTCATTTAAATATTACAGACGGAATCACCGACAGACTGAAAAATCGTCGGTAATTGTTAGCAGTTTCTAAAAACTTTTTATGAAATTGAAAATTTAAATTAAATATTACCGATGGAATAATTACAAAAATATTAATATTCAATTATCCGTCGGTAAATCCGTCGCTAACACGCCCCAATAAAAAGCCTAAGTCCCTTTATTTCACAAGAGACAGACTTATTTCTTCTTCTTCTTCTATTACTTCTTCTTCTTCTTCTACTACTTCTTCTTCTTATTATTCTACTTCTACTTCTTCTTCTTCACTATATGTAAAAAAACATCAATATCTATTTCTTTCTCTTCTTTTCTCTCCTCATCTCCTTCTCTTTTTCTCCATGCTCGGGTATGTCTTCTTCTTCTTTCTTCTTTTATCCTCTTAGTTTTTTTTAATTAATATGCTATACGAAATTTTTTTCTCTCCTTAACTTCACTTGCAACTACATTAAAGTAAGATTTTTTTTCTTTTTTCATGATTTTTTTCACTATATTTTTTTTAATTTTTAATTGTTTTGTTCTTAATGATTGTATAAATGTTGTTGTGAGATTTGTTTTTTCACATGAGATCAATTTTTAGTTGATTTATTTATAGGATTTTTAAATTTTTAGCAATTGCAACTTCATTTTTTTCATATGAATTTTTTTAGTTGAATTTATTTTTTTGTTTTATTTATTTGTTGCAAATTTGTTTGAGTTGATTTCTTTTTTTTTTCAAGCATTTTGAGTATATATTATACAGTGTTGATTTATGTTAATTTTATTATTTTATAATTTTATAAAATGAATTTTTTTAAAATGTTTTTAAATAATTACCGAGGGATATACCGACGAAATGAAGCGGGTAATTTTATTTTTTTATTTCCGACGGATTTACCGACAGAAAAAAAATTACCGACGAACGATTCACCGACGGAGCATTTCCCCCGGTGATTCCGTCGGTAAATTAATTGCCGACAGAATATGTGTCTTACGCCGACGGAAAAATTCCATCGGTAAAACTGTTAAATCTTGTAGTGATCAAACTTTCTATAATTTAAAAATGGAACGAAAACATTAACGGAAAAGTTAAATCATGTGGGAAAAATATTAATGTAATTTCTCTCATAAAACACCGTTGATTACTACAGTATTTTTTTTATATTTGGTTTCAAATATAATTAAAAAAAAAAACCAAACTATATGTTGCTTTTAGTTGATCACATCTTCCTCATTTTTCTTGTAGTTTTTTTCACCTAAAATCACATCTTTTCATTAACCCATTTTCTTTATTGATTAAATTTATAGAAGAGAAGAGATCAAAGAATTATGGAGCTGACAAAAGATAGAGAGAGGTGAGGCACATCGAAGAACAAAAAGGGCAGAGAGAGAGCGAAGATCATGCTGGTGGACCGGTGGTGGTGTCCAACTGTTCTCCTTCTTTTTCTAATCTAGGCCAAAAGAAGAAAGAGGAGGGGAAAAGGTGTGAAACCTTAGATATTATAAAAAAGAGAAGGACGATGCAGAAGACTAAGCCGCAGAGAAAAAAGAGGCTTGCTAAGGATGGTGGTGCTGGTGGTGCTGGTGGTGATTCTTCTACCATAGCGCGGAAGATTGAATGATTGATTCTATTTAGTATGATTGGTATAATTTTGTTTTTAGAGAGTTTGTTTCTTGAGCGGGGAATTTTAGATCTTCGCCATTTTAGGTGAACTGCAAGTTCTTCAACAAAATGAAACAAAATCAACAGCCAAAATAAATCAGCTGACTAAATCAAACCTTAATTTCCTCCCCAATTTTTTCACCCCAGGCTGTTAATGAGCAAATAGTTCGGGGGTGTTGCAATTTCATTTGAGACCTTCGCTGCACAACCTTATTTCAACCGTATCAACTTTGAATATGCTTGGTAGTTTGGTAGCGGTTACTTTTCAAATAATTTTTTGTGCCGAAATGCATGTTAATAATTTTTTTTATTTTTTAAAAATTATTTTTGACATCAACATATTAAAAAGATCCAAAACATACAAATTATATTAAATTTTAAATAAAAAAGAATTCAAAATATTTTTAGGAATACGATTTGCACCCACCTTTCTAAATGGTTTCTTCCACCAACAACATTGACAGCAACAACCATGATGGCAGCCTAATAAATATGCTTTTAATTTTTGACTTCTTGACTAATTTACTTTTTGTGCTTGATTTCTATGTTTGAATAATTGGTTTCCTTGATTTTTGAAAATAATTAGCGGGTTTGTTTATTTATTTGCTCTTGAAGGTTTGGTTAAAAGAGGAGAAAAGGGCTAAAGAGAGGGATCTAGATGGATTGTTGCTACCCACCCTAAAGTTTCTGTTGGTGATTACCTATTTTTTTTGTTTAATTTTATTTCATGTTAATTCAATTTTAATTTTTATTATATCCAATTTTTTATTTTGCTCAATGTGATGTGAGTTGTGCTAATATCTTAACTAATTAGGTGTTGATCCAGAGTAGATTGTCTGTGAACTCCTTAAATGGTAAAATGTTGGAGTCTTTTTAGTAAATCAGACAAACTTTACAGGGTTTAGATGTTTATATGTCATTTGTCTCTGTATTATATAGTTATGAGTAATGTGATATGCTTGCATACTTATTAGTTTTGCAACTTATGCTTTGTTTGGTTAGAGGTTCCTCCTCCAACAACGAAGCGTAGGTGTATCTAGAGGTGATTATTTTCGGTTTGGTTCGGTTTTTATTAAAAAAAATAACCAAACTGAAATTTAAAAAAAAGCTGAAACCAATTCAAACCGACCGGTTTCGGTTCGATTCAGTTTTTAGGACAAAAACCGGTTCCAGCCGGTTTGACTCGGTTTTTTTCCGGGTTTTTTTGGTTTGGGTTTGGTTCAGTTCGGTTTTTTCGGTTTTAAGCTTATAAAACCGGAACCGAACCGGTTGATTTTTTCAAAATTTTAATCGGTTTTTTTCACAGTTCGGTTTTTTCAATTTTTTTCCGGTTTTCTTGATTTAATCGGTTGTTTCCTGTTTATGAATTCTTCTTTTTTATTCATTGTTTTTGTTTTCTTGCTGCGCCAATTCTTCTTTTTTGCTCATTATTTTTGTTTTTCTTACTGTGCCAATTCATAGATTATATAAAAATAAAAATATGCACCGCCTATCTGATAAGAAAAATGAGGTTGTTTCATGTACTCCTATATATATATATATATATATATATATATATATATATATATATATATATATTAACACAACCATCTTTCAAATAAATTATAAAGTCTTTCAAACATCTCCTTATGCTTGGAAACAAAGTAAAGAAATTTTTGAGTGAATTAGAGGAAAAGAGAGAGAGGGATGTGCCAGTAATTTGACCAAGTTGTTTGCGCAGAAGGTGTGAAAAGTTGTAAAACAACAAGTTATTGGATTTTCATGCTTGAATTTTCAAATTAATTGCAAGTTGGGTTTCAAGGATTTAAAATGCCCCATGACGTGTTTTTCTTCAGTTTTCTAATGCATATGTGCTTCTCCTTCTTCCTCTTCTTCTTCTTCTTCTTCTTCACATTCTTTTGTTGGATTTTAATGAACATCTGGTATTAAAATTCAATGAGGTAATTCTCACAAGTTTGTATTCATATCCAGAGTTTTTTTCCCACAGGAATGTGATGCTTTTTAACCAAGTTGACAGTGAGGGAATTTCAGGTATCAACTAAACTCTTTTTCTTTTTTTTATGGGATTATCTCGATTATATGTCGAGGCTATAGAGTTAGCGAGTTAACCTGCAATGAATTAAATTTTTTTTTATTATTTTTTTAATTATTATTTTTTTAGTTTCACATCTCAACATTGAATTGTTTGATAACTAAGCTTCATGGTATTATTCAATTTACTTTTGACGAGCTTCATAGATTATTTTTTTTATATTATCAGTTTTTTTGTTAGTTTATTTATTTTCATTGTATTTTTTTATTTATATTATTTAAATTAATTGAGTTTCTTAAACCAACATGAATTAATGAATGGAATCTCATACTTTCTTTAAAAAACAAAATTAGAAACACTCGCATCTTCTACATAATTTTTTTTATGCTGGAAAAGGACTTTATCAGATATTACAGCTGTCTCATCCTTTTACTATTAAACCAAATGAATTCAATGAACAGCTGTGTTATTATACACAGAATCATCTTTCACTCTTTAAAATTAAGCAACTGAACATAAAGTTGTTCATCGAACACTTATTTTCACTATTTTGCTTTAAATTAAAATAGTAAAAAAGCAGAAAAGGAGAGACAAACATACTCTTAAATATAGAAAAGAGAAAGTATTGATAATTTTTTAAAAGGGAAAAGGGTTGATAATGTCTCAGGATCTCGAATTAAAAATAAATTTTACATAAAGTAATAGGGTCCACATGCTACACAAAATCAACAAAAGATTAAAATCTCTCTCGAACTCCTCAAAAATAGAATTTTAATATCATTAATCTTAATTAAACCCATAGTTTTCATACCTTACCAGCGGCTAGTCCGGGTTCCGGGTTTTGATCGGGTTATCGGATCACCCGGTTAATTATTTTTTTAAAAAATTAAAATAATATCGTTTTAGTAAAAAAAAAAAACCAATGGGTTACAACCGGGTTTTGACCGGGTCTTGCCGAGTCACACCAGGTTTTTCTTTCCTCTATTTTTCTTCAAATCAACCCGATTTCAACCTCGAGTCAGATTTCAAAACTATGATTTCGCACGTGCACTCTTTTAGGAGTAATAAAATATTATAATACTAAAAAGCAAACCCACTTATCATGTTTCGCACGTGCTGAGTCTCGGTGTTGGTCTCATGACAAGTCACCTTGTATGTTTTGTTTAAGAAAACTCAGGTTTAAATTAGCATCATAGTTCTTTATTGATGGTAATTCTATATTAGGTTATTCATTATAAAAGTATTTTAAACTTTAATTTTTTTATATAAGTACAATAAAATCCTTTTAGATTTATTTGTTATAGACATTAACAAAAACTAAAAAATATAAGTTTTATCATTGTTCACATATGAATAGTAAACTTCCTCCTTTAAAAAAAATATTTTTTCAATTGTATTATTTCATGCTTTAATTATATGAAATTAACCTTCAAATTAAAACAGATAGAAAATGCATGGTTCATTCTAAATTCATGATAATTTTTATTGTGATCTAAAATATTTTTTTTTTATTTTTTAGATCTCAAATTAAACAAACGAGGTATAAAATAATTGTAAAATAGCAAAAAAAAAAAGTTAGTTGTTATTATACCAACAACAAAAAAAAATGATAGATTTCATTTGACGAGAGAAGTTCAATTGTAGTGGATGTTTTAAGGTACCAACACACCAGCCCACTCAGATCTGTGTGTCTAGACTGGCCTGTTTTTTTTAAAAAAAACTTCAACATTGAGTTTTTATTTTATTTTATTCTCTAATATTGAGTTGATTTTAAATTTATTTTTATTTTTTTAATTATATAATTAAAATAAAAAATGTTACCGATCCTATTAGAATCCATAACCCAGGTCACATGTTTAATAAATTAACTCGAATTAACTAGAATTTATCCAATATATCATTGTTTCAATGTAAAAAGAAAATATGAGGTTCAATTATTAATTTTAAAAAAGTCAAAATCTTTTTTTAATGGTAGGAAGTAAACTAGTAATATTATAAGAAACAATTAAAAGATTTGAGTAAAAAACATTGTTTATATAAACAACAATGTATTATCTCGATTTTTTTTCATTTGCATTGTTTTTTTTTTTGGGTCCTCCAAACTTTTTTCTTCCCCTCGCATGCTTTATATATATATTTACTGCTTTCCATTTAACAATTATAATTTGGTTTTGAAAAATTAATTATTAGTAAGTCATGAAACAATATTTCAAATTATAAATATTTGAGACAATATGAGATAAAATAGATATAAAAAATAATAAAAATACAACATAGAAAAAATACACAATTCACCATGGATTATAATAGTTACCCATAGTTTTTTCTTTTAAAAAAAAATTTGTCACTTGAATTTTTTTTAATTTTCTTGTCAATAGATATAAAATTTAATTTAATTTATTAAAATCAATTAAAATTTTAAGAATTCACTGAAACAAATATTCATCTATTTTTTTTATAAGAAATATATAACATCTCTATCTTAATTTTTTGAATCAATTTTTAGTGGGAATCAACATATTTATTATTATTTACTAGTATATATAATTCTTATTTTATTTTATTAAATATACATATAAATTTTTTAGTTTTCAATAAAAAAAATTTGATGGTAAACATTGAAAAAAACGTTCAATTGTGTATTGTAGTGCATTAAATAAATTAGATAGTGTTTGATATTTAGGTAGCAATTACTTTTTAAAAAAATTTATTTAAAAATATATTAAAATAATATTTATTTTATTTTATTTTATTTTTGATATTATTATATTGAAGTGATCAAAAATAAAATAAAATAATTTAATTTAATTTAAAATAAAATAATTTAATTGTTTTAAAAAAACCACGCAATAGTCTTAGAATTCGTTTGCACTGTGTTCCCAAAAAATTTATTTATTTATTTTACTAAAATTTAATATAATTTGTATATTTTAAATTATTTTAATATGTTAATGTTAAAAATAATTTTTTAAAAATAAAAAAATTATTTACACAAATTTTAATATAAAAAATTATTTAAAAAACAACAAAATCACTCTTTTATAATAAACAATATGCGGTAACCGGAGTGCAGTATAGCCCACCATGGGCTAGCCCTCAAATTTCAGCCTGTGCACCTTAAATGCTTGCAATAAAAAAAAAAAAAAAAAAACTGTAGTCCTATTTTTGAGAGGTAAAAGTAAACCCTAGCATTCTCGATTTCCCCCCAAATACCTCTGTTATTTTCACTTTCACCCTCAACTCCTCTTGTTTTCCTGTAG
>Ga0325414_1000836_pt1 | contig 27507 bp, 20 predicted proteins | sample PopdelMetagenome_8_FD_206183 | JGI IMG/M metagenome (GOLD analysis project Ga0325414, IMG submission 206183) | Populus deltoides microbial communities from Bellville, Georgia, United States - Leaf-PdKOR-R3 | ecosystem: Host-associated > Plants > Phyllosphere > Phylloplane/Leaf | place: USA... | reverse complement strand
AAACAAAACTAGTAATTTGACCCGCTGTCATGAATTAAATATTTTTATTTTTTGTAAAACAAAATATATGAGGTTCAAAAAATGTAAGTGCAAATAAAATTTTTTATACATACATGTAATTAAATAAATTAATAACTATATATGCTAATAAATAAATAAAAAATCTTAACTATACCTAAAAAAACTTGAAAAATAGAAAGACAGATGTAATTCAAGATATTTAATATAGCAAGATGTGATTTTTACCCAGTATGTAGACAAACATATTAAATTGATTGAATAAAATAAAATAAAAAAATATTATGCAGGGCTACATATATTAGAAATATTATTTGAAAATAAATTTTTTATTTCCAAAAATATATTTCATCTATAGAAAAGATAAAAATAAATAAATTATAAATGAATTATAAAAATATCTTCGAAAATTAAACGAATAGTAAAAAAATAACCTTTGTTTAAAAGAAAGAGGTGATATTAATCTAAATATAAACAATTTTTTTTGAAAAAAACATATAAAAAAGAAACATTAATTGAAATAATGATAATAAAAAAAGTCAGACGCTACTAAGTTTTAGCCATTTTGTCAAGGCCCACGTGCGGGCATGCCCTGTCTGGCCCACACAACTGACCCTCAATATTTTTTTGCTGCGCCTGGAGCAAATTACATGGTGTCCACCCCTAAATTTAAAAATAATTTAGACATTATGTCATCTGATCTTGCTCCAATTCTGACCATAGTGGTGGCCAAAAAATAAAAGACTAATTTTTTTTTTACCTTAAAACTTGTTTTCAACTTGACCCTAAAAACTTATAAAAACACCTTAAGAATAATAATAAACATATACATGACCTCAAAAAAACCAAGAAACCATTCCAAAAACCAAAATTAACCCAAAATAAAAAATCAACCTGAGGTTAAATCTATTTTTTCATGAAGTTAAAATGTAAAAAAAAAACACTCAATATGAACTTCCCTCGTCAAAAGAAACCATCTGACACAAATTTCATTTGTTTTGGTGGCTTAAATCAGTGTCAATGACATGTTTCTTTTTCTATCATTGAAATCTAGCGACCTCTCTTTCTCTTCTTTCAATCAGGGACTAAAAATAACAAAAATAAATTTTTATATCAAAATTAAATTTGAAAAATATTGAGGTATCAAAATTGTATAATCTACATTAATTTTTAAGTTCGAGGATCAAAATGTTTTTTTAATGACATGCCACTTATATTTGATGTCTTTTTTTTGTTTAAGTTTCTCTTCTTCAATCTCATTTTTTATAAAAGAAATTAAAATTAAATAGTTTTTAATTAGAACTAAATCACCAAAAAAAAATGAGAACCAAATAAAAAAAACAAAAAATTCTACACAGTTCATTCATAATAACGTGTGAGAAAATAAATAATGAGATAATGTACAGTAAAAAAACCATGCCTTTTAGTTTTATGGAGGTGGAAGAGTAATGGAAATTGGTTTTCCCCTCTGCTTGGTAAATGAAACAAAATTGACCTATGGATGGGACGTCTAGCTAATGTACAGTAAAAAAAACCACAATAAAATTGTTTATTCAGTAAAAAAGTGAACCATGCATGCATATGTTGGATGGGACGCATAGCTAATTTTGCTGTATTTCGCCTACCCCGCAATTGTGTTAATAATTTAGTTGGAGTAAATTTAATTATATAAACCCTTGCTGTAACCCTTGGTAATTTAAATTTAATTAAATTGTATTAGTACTATTTTTATTTTATTTTATTTTATTGTAAAGAGTATTATATGATGGCTTAGACATAGTATTAATGCAATTAGGAGAATTTAATTATATGAAAAATAATTTTCTAAAAAGATTTTTTTTTAATTTTCATGTATTTATTTATTATTAAATTCCTGTCTCGTTGTTAATAGATATTTTCAATAAAACTTATAACCGGATACATTTATCATCTGTTTTTTTTTATTGTTCGACAAAGAGGTGTTTATGGTAGGAATAAATATTATTTTTTAAAATATTATTTATTTAAAAATATATTAAATTAATATTGTTTTTATTTTTTAAAATTTATTTTTTTTTATTATCAACGCATTAAGATAATATTAAAAAATTAATTTAAAAAAATATTAATTATTTTTTAAAAAAACATTGCCTAACCGCAGCGCCCAACAATCATAAATAAAAAAAAAATAAATAAAACCTTGACAAGAGAAGAAGAAAGCCTTTAATTTTTTGTTTTTTTCGTTTTTTTTTTTAATCTTAGTTGGTCCTCTGCCTTTTTTTTTTGGTGTGGTCTTCGGTATAATCGTCATTCCATACATCATTAATTCTAATTAACACGTACTCTTGCACGTGATGGTACACCTTTTCTATATATTTCAAGAAAGCCTTTACTATTTTTCTCTCTTGTTTTTTTAATTAGTTGGTCCACCTGCTTCAAAAACGTTTTTGGTCACATTATTATTAAGTTGGGTTTATTTTTTGTTTTAAAAATATTTTTTTTAAAAAATAAATTTTTATTTTTTTATTTCAATTTTTTTTTAATTTTATAATCTTTCAACTTTTTTATATACTAGATTGGTTTCCGTTCTTTTTGTATTTATTTATTTTATTTAAAATAATTTATATTTTTTTTAAATTCATCATTATTCAATTTTTTTATTAAATTTGGTCCTTATTCTTTTAATAAACTAAAAAAAAATTAATAAGTTATTTTATATTTTATTTTCTATAATATAATCAAACACTAAAAAATATTTTCTAACTTATTTTTTATTATACTATCAAACATAAAAAAATTATTTTTAAAAAATATATTTTTTATGAAAATTACTTTATAAAAAAACCTACTTTCTAGACGTGTTGACTCTCTAAGTTCTTTTTTTTTTTATAATTGAAAAGGTCAAGAAATAAAATATATCTATTTAATTATCAAACCAACCACTTAAATGTCGGGGGTAACAATGAATACCTTAAAATTTTATCAACTCACGGAGTAATTAATCAACGATCTTTGAACAAGAATTTTATATAAACTTCAATGGAATCTTTTTTTTTTTAACCAAGTTACATTTGTTAGGTATATAGCCGGTGGTGATCACATGATGAAGTTGACGATGTTAATTTGAGTCCATTCATGTTTTGTTGTGTTGTACTGCTAAAGGATAATAAAAACACTATTATTTGTCTGTCTTGTTGTATGATAAAGGAGTATTTTCAAACTAATTTGCGCGTTATTGGAGTTTATATTTTATTTTTATACAATTTTAAAGATGTATTTTAATATCGACTTAATTCAAAAAAATATAAAAAAGTTTTTTTAAATTCAAAGCTGAAAGTTTGAATCCAATAAATTATTTTTTAACTATTAAAAATAGTTATGGTTAGATAATTGATTAATTTATTACTTATAGTAATCTCATCGATTCTTCTTAACCAAGATGACTGATAGCTTGTAACAGGTGCCTGATAGATCAAGATGGATGATGGTTGATACCTGCAAAAGGTTTTTCTTTGTAGATTTGAGGACTCTCATATGCTTAAGAAATATATTTTTAGAGAGAAACTATAATGATATTTTAGAGAAATAAACTTTAAAAATATATATGTTAAAAAATATTGAGAATGAAGAGGATACGAACATTTATTCCTTGGTGTTTCAGGAGGTATTTATAACCCTTGAATCTTGTCTTTTTGCTGGAGTGGAGGAGCTGGAGAGTCATTCTACCTTTATAAGTTAATTTTTTATTGTGAGATGCATTCCACTCATTTTATCTAGTTAAGAGATGGAGACATGATAGGCTATAAGAGATTTTAATACACTTAATGATATTAATAGAGTGTAGACTTGTTTAATCAATTTTATTTGTTAAAAAATAATTCTTCTAAGATTTATGTAAAATTTATGGAGATATGATGTTAGATTTCGATTTTATGTTTGAATTCATGGATGTAGTAGATTTGGCCATATGTTAGGCCTAAATGAACATGCAACCACGCTCGGGATGCAATGACAAAAAACCTTGAGCTGGACACTTGCATGAGATGCTTGTCATGCCCACCTTGTTAACTTGACAGGGCGCTAGACCAAGCTACTAGGCCCGTAAGCACCTACCAAACCTAAAAGTTGGGTCTGACAAGTATTAGACTTAGCCCAGCGTGCATTTATTAGAGGTATTTTGGGGTCGGAGCGTGATAGTCTAACATGTCCGAGTATACTAATGTATTTTTTTAATTTGGTATCCTATTATAATACATACATATATATATATATATATCTATTATAATAGGATACCAAATTAAAAAAATACATTATATATAGACATGACATAAAGACAGAAAATTAATTAAGAGTGATTGTGGCCCTCGTCCAATAATTAATCCTAAAATCACAACTTTTTGCCCTAATTAATCCTAAGATTTAATCAATAAAGTATTGCCTGAGAAGGGATGTATTACATATTTTTTTGCAGGGTGGAGAAAATTAATTAAGAATGATTGTAGCCCTCAAGCAATGTCCATAGGGCAGGGCGACAATAATTTTTAGGATTGATTAATCCTAAGAATTAATCAATAAAGTATTGCCTGAGATTGTATGTGTTACATATTTTTTGCAGGGTGGATTAATTTGATTGATGGCCAAATATTGTTGGGAATATGAAGAAAATTATTAAAGTTTAAGACGAAGAATACGAATATGGCACCCTTCCCCTTCCTAAAAATTTATCAAATAATTCAGTGAAACACGTATTTATATGAAAATATGCTTTTAATATATATTTTTTATTTTTTAAAATTTATTTATGATACTAACACATTGAAATTATTCAAAAAATATAAAAAAATTAATTTTAAAAAAAATATAAAACCACCACAAAAACAAATACTTTCTAGATCATGAACCAACACACATTAATTTTAAGGCCAAGTTCCTTAATTTCTTACTTAAATGAGAAAAAAATATGCATATATTTTTTTTTATAATAACATGGAAGTTAAATCTATATACAATGACTAGTAAAAAAATCATTTCAATTTAAGAGTTAAAATTGATAGATAAAATTTATTAATTCTATAATATATAAATAGCTTACAAAGATGGAGGAAGACGATTCTTTTGCATTATTTAGGGTTTGAAATGTGATCTTATAATTAAATTATTCTCAAATTATGCATATTTTAACTTTAAATTAGCAAATATAAGTTAATTTTTACGCAAGTATTTTTCTAAAAACATCAATAATTCTGAAGCAACAAGTTTTTTGCTGACCAAAAATTGATTGAATAGGATGGGGACGACTGGCTGCTATTTCTTTTTCTACTCCCTTCTCTACTTTGAGAAAGAGAAAAAGGAAAAATTTAAAAGGGTTGCTAGTCAACAACCTTTCCCGTTGATGTAGCAGCAGCACACACAAAAAGAATAAATATAAAAAAATAAAACTCTACCTATCCCCTACTATACATGCATCTCATCAATCTTGAAAGCTAGGCTATATAGCTGTGTGTTCATCTATTTGTACTACTTAGCAGCAGCAGCAGCAGTAGCAGCAGCAAGTAGTTCATGTTTTCTTCTGCCGAAGATCACTATATTGTCTCTTCTCTGATTACTAACAAGTAATAGTATAGTACAATATTCTCCCTTGTTTATTTGTAGGTTAATGTTGCCAAGAGGCAACTGCTACTATATTTCATCTAGCTAGCTCTTGCTCATCATATACATATCCAATTTCCCCTCCCCTCTTTACATTTCATTTGCATTATTACGATTGCAGAAGATTATGTGGAGGCTAAAGATTGCAGAAGGCAGCAGCAATGACTACTTGTATAGCACAAACAAGTTCGTAGGGAGGCAGACATGGGAGTATGATCCTGAAGGTGGGAGTCCTGAGGAGAGAGCTGAGGTTGAAGAAGCTCGCCTCAATTTCTACAACAATCGTTATGAAGTGAAGCCCAGCGGGGATCTCCTCTGGCGTATGCAGGTATATTCTGTATTAATTAGTTCCTACTTAATTACAATACATACCTCTGTAATTAATTAATTAGTTAAGTAGTAGCTGCTCCCTACCTAGTACTTTATGTATTTCCTTTAACAGATAGGAGAGATTAATTTTCTTGAATCCTGTTCTTGGTAGAAGGATCCAGGGTGATATATATCTTGCAGTTGCTAATTTCTTTTAATTAGTTTTATTTTAGCATCTTCATGGCTAATTACTTAGCTGGCCGTTAGTCTGTTCCTTTCTTAATTTGGTTGTGATCATTAATAGAAAATAATAAGAAATTTATAATAAATACTGTTAGGAAATTAATAGATGAATCTTTTGCTCTTAGTTTTGTCATTTTACGTAGAATATTGCTTTGTTGTGTTTCCGGCGGGAAACAAATAGCTACTTCTCTCCGCCGATCAACTTGAATATTAATTTCTCTTCCCATTAATTTTTAATATCTTTTGGCATGGTAGAGTTTTAATGACAGTAGTGATCCCCAGCACGGTATGTTAGTTGAATCCATTTATTTAGTAATAAAAGAGGGCAAAATCAATTCCAAGACAGCATCACAGGCATGGCTAAGAGATCTCAGCAGCTACTGTAAGAAAGAGATTACCAATCTCAGGGGCTATAGCACTTCTCTTACGGTTCTCTTTTCTTTTTCTCTTACTGTTGTCATCAAACCTGCACATCGTTTCATGGACACAAGTGTTGGCTGCTAATTAGGTTCATGATCGATCATTTCATTGCAGTAATGTTAAATATTAAAAAACTATAATCATAAATGCGATTTTCACATATAATTAGTAATGTTAACTAGGGTTTTTTCTTTCTTTCTTTCACTGTAATACAAATATAACAATATTATTGAAGGAAGGTGGTGTCACTAATACTATCGAATATCCTTAATTATTTAATTTATTTGACCAGAAAATGTATGTATAATTACTAATGCAGTTTCTCAAGGAGAAGAATTTTAAGCAAACAATAGCTCAAGTGAAAATTGAAGAAGGTGAGGAAATCACATATGAAAAGGCAACGACTACATTGAAGAGGGCTGTCCACTTCTTTTCAGCTCTACAGGCTAGTGACGGCCATTGGCCTGCCGAAAATGCTGGCCCCTTATTCTTCCTCCCTCCCTTGGTGAGCATCTTGCATCTATACAAAAATATTTTCGCTGAATTTCCCTATATATATATATATATATATATATTTTGAGGACTTGTTTCAGTATTCACTAGTAAGAGCAGCTTGCATATAATTGATTTTCTCTTCTGGTTTACTTCAAAATATTGCAGGTAATGTGTTTGTACATCACGGGACATTTAGATTCTGTATTCTCTGCTGAGCATCGCAGGGAAATCCTCCGTTACATCTATTATCATCAGGTAAATTTATGCTGATTATCTGCTCTTAACGGTTTAGTTTTTGGTAGGTAATATGCTAAAAATTATATCTATGGCCATGGAAATCTATGCTGCATGCAGAATGAAGATGGTGGTTGGGGGCTACACATTGAGGGCCATAGCACCATGTTCTGCACAGTTCTCAGCTACATTTGTATGCGAATTCTAGGAGAAGGTCCTAATGGTGGTCAAGACAATGCTTGTGCAAGAGCCCGAAAATGGATTCATGAACACGGTACTGTAACACACATACCCTCTTGGGGAAAGACTTGGCTCTCGGTAATCATCCACCCCGATATTGAATAGAACACAGACCCAATCGAATAACAAAACTTATGTTTTCTGTAACTGAAATCAATGTGCAGATTCTTGGTGTATTTGATTGGTCTGGAAGTAATCCAATGCCCCCAGAATTTTGGCTCCTTCCTACTTTTCTTCCTATGCATCCAGGTTAGTTTCTAATATTTCCGTCTCTGACTACCACCATCTGTTCAGTTTCCCTTTCTGTAGCCGTTGTGTTAACATGTCTATTGGCTTCAATGCAGCAAAAATGTGGTGCTATTGTCGGATGGTTTACATGCCGATGTCATATCTATATGGGAAAAGGTTTGTTGGTCCTATCACCCCTCTCATTCTGCAGTTGAGAGAAGAACTCTATGCTGAACCGTATAATCAAATCAATTGGAAGAAAACGCGTCATCTGTGTGCCGCGGTGAGTTCACCTTAAACTTGATATATAATTATTACCATTCTGAAAATTTGTTATGATATTGTTGCTACAAATAAATAATACATGATGTAATTGATTCTGCAATACTGTTAGTTCAGGAGGATCTCTATTATCCCCATCCTTTGATTCAAAATCTGATATGGGATAGTCTCTATGTGTTCACCGAGCCTTTTCTTACTCGTTGGCCCTTCAATAAGCTGGTAAGAAAGAAGGCTCTTGAAGTAACAATGACGCACATTCACTACGAAGATGAAAACAGTCGTTATATTACTATTGGATGTGTGGAAAAGGTAACTTGCTGCTGCATAAAATGGGCACCATATATATAATATTCTACTTCTATCTGATAATTTCTAATACTTTTTTGACCTTGAAACGTCAGGTGTTATGCATGCTTGCTTGCTGGATTGAAGATCCTGACGGAATTTCTTTCAAGAAACATCTCGCAAGGATCCCGGATTATTTGTGGGTGGCCGAAGATGGTATGAAAATGCAGGTTAGTAGGGTTGCATTCTTTTACAAAGCTGTAGAGAGTAGAGACCCCAAAGAAGTTAGGATGTACTTAACAAAATATGGAATCTGTGTGCAGAGTTTTGGAAGTCAACAATGGGATACTGGTTTTGCCATTCAGGCCTTGCTTGCTACTAATTTTACAGATGAAATCGGAGATGTACTCAAGAGAGGACATGACTTCATAAAGAAATCTCAGGTTTGTTACTTTTCCCTCTTAGAACTCACATCTTTTGCCTTAATCATGAAGTAACTGCTAATTTTCATTTGGATTATCATTCTATATATTTAACCTGATTAAGCATTTTAAAGGTCAAGGACAATCCTTCAGGTGACTTCAAGAGCATGTACCGGCATATTTCCAAGGGATCGTGGACTTTCTCTGACCAAGATCATGGATGGCAAGTTTCTGATTGCACTGCAGAGGGATTGAAGGTAGCAAGCTTAATTTGTTGAATCTCTTTAAAACTTACTAATTTTCTGTGCCATTTTGTTCAAACTGGAATATGCCTCTCACCAAATTAAACTATGTTGCATTACATCAACTATGCAGTGTTGCCTACTTTTCTCGATGATGCCACAAGAAATTGTTGGTCAGAAGCTAGAGCCTGAGAGGCTCTTCGATTCTGTCAACATTCTTCTTTCTCTACAAGTAAGGACTAAACTAAACTCAGCTTAACTCTCTATACAAAAACATGTAGCACTATGTTTCCTTCACTGGGTATTAGGTAAACTTTCCAGGGTCAGATAATAAGCTTTGTTATTGAACTTTCAGAGTGAAAATGGAGGTTTAGCAGCGTGGGAGCCAGCTGGAGCTCATAAATGGTTGGAAGTAAGTTCTTGAACATTTGCAATGTTTTCTTATTCTTTCATATTCACTTGTGGTAATCATGAACTGATGGTGTTTGGTTCTCTGTCTATCTCAGTTACTAAATCCCACAGAGTTTTTCGCTGACATTGTCATTGAACACGAATATGTTGAGTGCACTGCATCAGCAATCCAAGCATTAGTATTGTTCAAGAAGCTATACCCAGGTCACAGGAAGAAAGAGATTGATAATTTCATAACAAATGCTGTACGATACCTCGAAAGCATACAAACTCCAGAGGGTGGATGGTAGGTCACCCTGATGATTTTTAAGTGCTGTTAATTTGTTCCTGGAAATTCTTCAGAACCTATTAACAAGGAGAAATATTTCCATTCCCACAGGTATGGAAATTGGGGGGTTTGCTTCACTTATGGTACATGGTTTGCTCTTGGAGGCCTAGCAGCTTCTGGCAAGACTTACGACAATTGCACAGCTATGCAAAAAGGTTTGAATTTTCTTCTCAACATACAAAAAGACAATGGAGGTTGGGGAGAGAGCTATTTTTCATGCCCCAATAAAAAATATATACCTCTTGAAGGAAATCGATCAAATTTGGTACATACTGCATGGGCTATGATGGGTCTGATTTATGCCGGGCAGGTTAGCATGAGCATACTAACCAACTATTCACGAGTCTATGTTTTAGGCTGCGTTGTTGTTTCATTTACTTGTGTATTCCCTCTTCACGACCCTGCCTCCACAAAAGCAGGCAATGGCCTCAGGATTTCTGATACTAGAATCTGTTTCCTATAGATGGATAGAGACATTACACCTCTTCACCGAGCAGCCAAGCTGATAATCAATTCGCAATTGGAAGATGGTGATTTTCCCCAACAGGTATCTTTCTAACTATTAAGCTACAGTCAGAAAACCATTTCAATTGAAAAAAAGAAGAAGAAGAAATGACTCGACATCTAACAGATCTGCCGGCGATTCCTGTCAGTACTTAGTGGGCGGGAGCTAAATCCTATGATAGACAGACAGGAAATCACTGATGTGCATCTGCCCTTCAACTTTTATTTCACAAGTCTCCTAACCTGTGATATTCTTATTCATGACAGGAAATCACTGGCGTGTTCATGAAAAACTGCATGTTACACTATGCAGCATACAGAAATATCTATCCAATGTGGTCTCTTGCAGAATACCGGAGGCGTGTTCCGTTGCCTTCAACATCCAAGTGAATCTAAATCCAATAGCAAACTATCTAACTCATTGTAAATAAACACAAACCGAATAATGAATTTAAATCAAATAGCACTCCTCTATACCATTCTGTTCTGTTTGTTCTTTTAGAATTTTCCTAGCATGTATAGAGAGAAACATGTTTCTGCATAATAATACTCTTTGTACACAGATTGAATGTCTGTAGCAGAAAGCTGTACCCTGAACTGTATCATGTTTATACTTTATAGAATCAAAGTAACATAAATGTTTCTGCATTGCTTGTCTTATTTGATCTAGCTGTCTCACTCTCAGTCACTGTTGTCCCTTCTCTCTGTTTCTTCTTCCCCTTAATTTCGTCAAATCTAACAAGCACTATCTCTTATGCAGCTCACAAAAAGCTGTGAGTCTCACTTCTCTTCCTCATTGGCCATTTGTAATATTATGAAGGTGGGGGAGAATGTGGTATTATGAAATTTTGCATTGAAAAAGATACTATTGCCCTTATGTGTATAATTATGTATATTAATGATTGAGGGACAAATTAGAAATTTCACATGATTTGATATGTGTGTGCGTGTTAAAAAAAAAGAATCAAATGTTTAGAGAGAGATAGAACTGAAAATAAAAAGAAAGAGAGAAAAGATGAAGAAGAAGAAGAAGAAGAGAGTGGAGAAAATAGATTTTTAAGGTAAGATTTATACTTTTATATATATGATTGTTGTTATTAATTGTGATTTTGCATCTATTGAGATAGATGAAGATTTAAGTTTATATTTTTAAGTTTGGAGGATTAATTGATATGAATAATGATTTAATTAGTTGATTTTAGATGTTTTTGTTAGAAATTATGAGTTTAAGATATAGGTATTTAATTGATGTATTATGGGTATGAAGGTTTAAGAAACTTCATCAATCTTAGCTTAGTAGCATGATAGGTCCAAATGATATTAGTCTAGCTCATTTTTAGGCTTAAGGAGACATGAGTCTGGCAAGTTGTAAGAACCATCATTCTTGGGTGTGGCTATGTGCTGAGTAGAGAGGACAAGAGTCTGGTGAGCTCCTAAACCTAATGTTGTTGGACCTAACTATGTGCTGAGCTTAAAGAGACACAATTTAGATGAGTTGTCAAACCCTATGTCCTTAGACCCAACTTGTAGCTTGGCCTAAGGGGACATGTATCTAATATATTGTCAAACCCATCGATTATGTTCTCGGCAATTTGCCAAGGATAGAGGGTTAAGGCCTAGAAGATTGTTGTAGGCTCCATGTTGGGCCATATGGCTTTTTTTATTATTATTCTTAAGACTTTTAATAAAATATTAATGTTAGTGATATTCGTCTCCTTACACTTATAGATGTACAAAAAATCTCTCAATAGACTACTATTTTCCCTTCTTATTAATGTTATATAAGAGATATTTATTCCCCATTTATATTGTGTAAGAGATATTTATCCTTCATTAATGTTATCTAGAGAAAATAACTTTCCAACTCTTCTACTCCAACAAAAATGACAAGGTTCATAGGCTTTAAATACACTATAAACCATCCAGGTAAAATGTTTATAATTTCTATTATCTAGACAAACATTTCTAAATACCAGAGCATTTATTATATCTAAATAAAAAAGTACACTTTTATTCTTAAAATTTAAAGTTTATTATCTCATTAATTACAATTTTTTACTTAAAGTTACTGATTTTATTTTCGGAAGATCTCTAAACCCCATCAAAAAAGATTGTTTTGCAAGTGTGGGGGTCTTTTACCACCAATCATCAACTTTCTAAACTCTAGAGAATGAGATATTGATATGAACATATAATTAATCACTATTAAAATTTCTAAAAACCTTATTTCTGAGCATGCTAGATTTTGAAATACTATCAATATCATTTGAAATAATTCTTACCAGAGGTCTTATTAAATATTTTATGTAATTTCTCATATATTTGAAATAATAATTCTTACCAGAAGGGCCAGCATTGTAATTGAGCAAGAATATGTTGAGTTCACTACATCAGCAATCCAAGCTTTATTGTTGTTCAAGCAGTTGTATCCTTTGTAGGAGATCGATAATTTCATAACAAAAGCTGTACCGCACTTTGAAAGCTTACAAACTCCTGAGGGTGGATGGTACATTCCCCTGATGCATTTTTAATTTCTCTCTCTCTCTTTTTTTTTTTTAATTTGTCGTGAGTAATAAATAGGAGAAAATGTTTCCACTACAGGTATGGAAATTGGGGGGTGTGCTTTATTTATGGGACATGGACATGGCTGGCCCTAGGAGGCTTAGCAGCTGCTCGCAAGAGCTAGAGTAAAAGTGCAGCTATACGCAAAGGTGTTAATTTTCTTCTTAGCATACAGAAAGATGATGGAGGTTGGGCAGAGAGCTGTCTTTCATGCCCTAAGAAGAAATATGTACCTCTTGAAGGAAATAGGTCGAATTTGGTACAGACAGCATGGGCTATGATGCATGGGTCTAATTCATGCAGGACAGATTTAGCTCTTGAAGAAAATGGCCTCATAATTCTTTAACATTAATCTTTTTCCTATCTATGGCTACAGATGGATAGAGACCCTAGAGCACTTCACCAAGCGGCGAAGCTGTTAGTCAATTCACATTTGGAAGATGGTGATTTTCCCCAACAGGTAACTTTCTGAAACTAATCTAATCAGGAAATCACTTGAATCAAAACCCTTAGCCTATGATCTTATTCATGAAAGGAAATCACTGGTGTTTTCATGAAAAAATGCATGCTACATGAGATATCTTTCTGATGTGGGCTCTGACAGAATACCAGAGGCATGTTCCATTGCCTTTCAAATGAATCTAAACTCAACAGTAAATCATTCAACCCATTGTTGTAAATACAAATAGAATACTGCGAGTCCTATATAATATTTTTCTCATAGAATTATAAAGGTTTTTGTATAATATTGCTTTTCGTAACAGAATGCTCTGTTCTGGAGTTTAAATTACAGATGCAGCATCGTAATATCAGCAAACATAGTTCAAATAAGTTAATGCAAATCTTTCAAAGAGCCTGCAATACCTGGCGACAACACTCTCCGAGGGCCCATATAGGGAAAATGTTCCTGTAGGCAGAATAGCTGATCATACAATTCTTGTTGAAGGGTAACCCAGTCCCCCACGATCTCCCGTCATCAAACAGACAAATTAGTGGCATGCATGCCAAGAATATATTAGCAGCTCCTTCTAGTTTTAACTTCAAATGAACATGTCAAATCATTCAAATAATGATGTGACGCCAACCTTTTACTTCGGAAGTTCATATGTTTATACCTTTTTTTTTTCCCAGTGATGTTTCATCTACAACTTTGTGTCAAGCAATTTGAAATTTTTTCCTCAGATTTTCTCCAAGCTATTTAGAAAAGTGGTAGCAGATGACACTGAAAATATATAATTAAGGCTCTCACGTTACATAATCAGTTTAAACTTTAAAGTGCTTATGCGCTACAAACCATTTATAGAAACAGAATGCACCTCTTGAGGAAAATCTCCTTTCTCCATTTGAGAATTTATGGAAGCAGGTCCCCTCTCAGCCTTGCAAGTCAGAAAAAGTAATCATTATCGTGCAACATAAAAAAGATGTAAAAACATCAAGAAACCATTAAACAAATAAACATAAGTATCGGTAATTTAAATTTCTAGTATTACGATCATTTTTGATTAATATTTTCAGATATAAATAATAGATACAAAATAATAAAAACATAAAAATAAATATATTCCAGGATTGTTTTGGAAAGAATCTATGTTTTTTCAAAATATGAAGGACATTGGGCATGTCTTCTCCATCAGCAAACAGTCGTCGCAATCAACATTGAATGCATCAACATCAATAAGAATTTTTGCATCAATGTCGATCAGAAATTTTGCATCAATGCCGGTCACAACAAGACCCACGGCGACATATTTTCCTACAGAAGGCCACTCCCCACACCATCGATAGATCACACCAAATCGTCTTCAGCGGCGCCTCCACAGCAGATCTTTGTCTTCAGCAACCCAAATCAACGTTATAAACCATCCGCCGCAACCACCACTGACTCGCACCCTCCAGCGGCAGCACCAGCCGTAACGCCACCATCCACAGTGCCCTCGCCTTCAGCAACGACAACGGATCAACAAGCCCCCGTCCAGCAGTGACACCACAGACACCACAACCCTTTCCCTCGCACTACCGGGCCCAAGCAGAATCACGAAGCCCCGTTTCGTGCGCCATCGCCGTCAGCAGCAACAACAAATCATAGGAGGTAGGAAAGCAAGAAAACAAAAGCTCTCAAGGCGAAATTAATTAACCTTGACATGTCATCCGCCACGCCAGCTCTCTAGATCCACGTCATCCACCGCGTCAGCAGTCTAAAGCCACATCAGTTCAGTCAACTACGCCACTGGTCGCCACATCAGCAGGCATCACCATGTCATAGCCTATTGCCACGTTAGCTGACACGTAATCTGAGGTCCATTCATGATCAATTCCACAGTTTAAATCTTCGTCAGTAAATTACTCTACCTTTTTGATTTGTTGATTTTACCTCTGTGGTATTGCACTTGGTATTCGAAATTATCATTAATATTACTTTTGTGTAAAAAAAAAATCATAAAAAAATTCTCACCTAGCATTTTTAATTGTTAATTTTTTTCCATCAATCTCTTTCATCAGTGATAGCTAATATCTTATTCTATTTGATAATTATGAGTTCTTGCTTGTGACATCGTGTTTGATTAATCCTTTACACTTAAGAATCTAGTGTTACATGCTTATAATTTTATTAGTGTAAAAAAAAGATAAAAAAAATTAGCTTTATTTTTGTATTGTGATTTTATATGCAAGAACCATTTGTGATCTCAATTCCATTTACAAGTTAGTGATGCAAGCATTTGTGTCATGATCATCTAGTGTCCAAGCTTAAGTTTACACTTACTGTAGACTCAACCTTTAGTGATACTCTTACGACCATTTAAAGGGAACTGCAAACTTAGGTGATCAACATGTTTAAAAGAATTGAGCCCCAAGAGAGTTTTCGAATAAGGCACTCAAAGACCAATAAATATCATAAGAATAATCATTATGGACAAGTTCACTCTGAGCACCACTAGTATGACTATCATTTAGGTTACTCTAAACACGATGACTTTGATGAGCGAGTCTTGAGTCTTAACAAAATAGAAGCCCCCACTTTTGACGGTCGTCATGACCCTTGGATATTTGATATGTGGATTCGTGATATGGATAGATTCTTTGAGTGGTATAACCTGTCTGATAATAGGAAAGTTAGATTTGCTGAGATAAAGCTTATTGGTGAAGCCAAAACTTATTAGAGAGAAGTTAAAGATTGTTTAGAGATGAGAGGTAAACCTCCTATAACTGATTGGATCAAAATGAAACAAAACCTTCAGGAGAAGTACTACCCAGTTTTATAGGAATAAACTCTTAGACCATTGGAACAATCTAAGACAAGGGAATAAGTCTATCAATGAGTATATAACACAGTTTAACGATTACATGATGAGATATGCCATCAGAGAGAATGAAGCCATGACTTTGCGTAGATTTTATAAAGGCTTGAAAGATGATCTTATAAGAGAAATTGTATTTCAAGGTGTATCTACCATTGACCAAGCTTATACCTTAGTTAAAGGCTATAAGTTGGTCACAAAGAATCAGTGGAAGAATCGTCAGGACTTTTATAGTATCCCTATCAGGTCCCAATTCAGAAGTAGTGATTCTTTGTTAGGTGCTCCATCCCATAGACTTAATCCTAGTAACTCCCAACTTTATAATAAAGATAAAGGAAAATGAGTTGTTAATGAAGTGTCTAAGGTGAATTCAATGGTTATGTGTACTAATTGTCTAGGTTTTGGTCATATCTTTTTAGATTGTACTTCTAAACCTTTAGTCATTCAAAAATATAAGGATATAGATAAAGAGGAATATTGTAGTGTTGAAGTGTATGAGCCTAATCTTAAGGATTTTAGTGACTTAGATGATGAGGATGTACAAGAAGAGGGACTTAACACAATGAGTCCACGTGAGCTTGAGAATGACGTTAGGGAAGAGCCTGATATGTCTGCTTTCATGGTAGAGGAAGTTTTAGGAAACTCTTCAGTAGAATCTCCTATAGAGATAAGTATGGTTGATTAGTACTTAAAAGTGCATTTTATCAAGTTTTATATCATCATTTTGCACTTAAAGTATCGATAACTCCTTAACTAGATCATGTTTTATAATAACATGTCCGATACTATAAGATACCTTTAATTTGTGGCAAATGCTCATCTTAAATGCAGGCCTATCACATAAATAAAAGGATTGATTGATGAGTTTAAGTACTGAAATTGAAAGGACAAAGAGAGGGTCAAACTTAGAAAAGAGATGTTGGTTCAGTCCAAACTGGAACACTGTTCGGTCATTGGGTCATATCTGAAGCTGTAGATCTTGGATTTAGGTTTGCTATATATGGATGGAAAGCTAAAACACAGGCCTAAAACTTTCATGGTAATGCAAGATTCAAAAAGGCCATTTTCAAGACCAAATTGTAGCAACAACAGAGAAGTTTGAATCTGTCTTGCAGCCCAAACACTGTTTAGTGTTCAGCTCATATCTCAAGTTCTAGAAGTTCAAATGACCTCATCTTTTTTTTCCTGGAAATTTGAGACAATTTCCTAGAACTTTCATGATTTAAGCCGGTTCAAATTCTGACGTTATAAATGACGTTTTGTTCAGATAAGAAGATAAGAATTGTCACCAAGTCAAGATGTGGTCACCCACTCATCAATTATTCATCAAATCAATAGTTCCAAATTTTGGCCTATAAAAGGAGGCATTTACCATGTGTTTAGGTATTTTGGTATTCAGATCAAGATCATGCTCTTGCTTCCTCTCTTTATATTTTGTACTTAAGTTTTGTTTATATTAATCTCTTATTTATGCCTTTCATTTCCTTCCCTTTAATCAGTTAACTTTATTTTATTTATGTTTTTATCTTGTTTATTTATGTTTCTTTCTTTCATTATGTTTAGCTAAGTTTATTATGTCAAGGTGAAAAGGTTACACTAATGGTGTAAGAACAAGTATAATATAAACTTAACATGGACCTTAATGTTTAATACTAACATGTTTTATATTTGTTATCTTGTTCACTTTTAATACTTTGCTTGTTAAATGGTTAATCTAGATTTATGTTGTATAACCCTTGGTACAACAAATACTTGGCACTTTCATAGCCCAAACTGTATGGTATAACCGACACCTTTGCTATGAAAGGAACTTGATTTGTTGTTAACATAAGTTATAATCATGAATGTTTGACAACATTTACAAGTATTAGCATTATTAGAATAAGATAACTAATGTAATCATGTTAACAATTTATACTCTGATTGGAACCTCCTTTGTGTGTGGTTTCCAATTGAATAATAAGAGTTTATACTATACTTGTTTGACATACCATTAGTGGATCCTCTAACCTTGACATTTGTTTTTATCATTGTTTAATCCTTACATTAAACTTCCGTCTCAAAGTTCTCATCAACTTCTTCTTCTTCTTCTTCTTTACTACTACTACTACTACTACTACTACTACTATTAGTATTATTACTATTATTGTTGTTGTTGTTGTTGTTTATAATTTATACAATTAACGTCCCTGTGGTTCGACCCCGGTCTTCCTGGGTTATTTATTACTTCGACACTCCTACACTTGGGAGAAGACATCAATCTTTTGGTCGTGTCAAGGTTTTAGCGCCGTTGTCGGGGAGGTAAATTCTTGTACAAATTATAGTATTGATTTTATTTTCTCTTTTCACTTTTCTTGTATCTAACTTCGTTTCTTTTGTTTTGTTTCCTTTTCTATTGTTTTTCTTTTCTTCCTTTTATTCTATTCCTACACGTGCATGAGAGTGTGGTCACGTACATTAAGTGGTAGACTTTATAGGGTATCCTCATCATTTTCAGAAAATATGGTCGAAGAAGATAACCAATCGCTTTATAATGAGAATAATGAGAATAATCGTGTTAGAACACTTAGAGACCACATGAATCCTACAAGAACAAGTGCACCCTCATGCATAGTTTCCCCCCTGATGCATCTCATTTTAATTTTAAGCCAGACATTATTCAACTTTTACCTTCTTTTCATGGCTTAGATTTAGAAAATTCATACTTGCATTTAAGGGAATTTGAGGAGGTCTGCAACACCTATAATGACTCAAATTGTAGCATGAACTCTATCAGATTAAAGCTTTTTCATTTTTCATTAAAATATAAAGCTAAAACATGGCTACAAAATTTGAGACCAGGATCTATTCATGCTTGGGATGAAATGCAACAATATTTTTTAAAGAGTTTTTTCCATCTCACAGAACAAAATTTTTTAAAAGACAAATCATTACTTTCACTCAAAAACCAGGACAAACATTTTACCAATGTTGGGATAGGTATCGAGACTTAATTAATATTTGCCCTCATCATGGTTTTGAAACATGGAGATTGGTTTCATATTTTTATGAAGGATTAACACCTAGAGATAGGCAAATGGTTGAATTGATGTGCAATGGAACTTTTGAAGATAAAGACCCTAATGAAGCAATGAAGCACCTATACTGGCTAGCTAAAAATGCACAAAATTGGGACACTATAGGCACTTATGAGGCACTAAGTGAAACTCAACCCCATACATCTAGTGGAGGTATGTACAGCCTTAGGGAAGATCATGACCTCCAAGCTAAGTTTGCATCTTTAGCTAAAAAAGTCGAAGCACTAGAATTGAAAAAGAGAGGTCAATTAAAATCTGTTCAAGACATTGTGTGTCAAATCTGTGAAACCAATGAACACTCAACCAATGACTGTCTAACTTTGCCTTCTTTTAAGGAATGTCTCCATGAATAAGCCCATGCTTTAAACAGTTTCCAAAGGCCCAATCATAACCCATATTCGCAAACATTAACCCTGGTTGGAGAAATCACCCAAATTTCAGTTGGAAGAGCAAAAACAATAATGCACAAACTTCACAACCATCGTTTCAAGCACACCATAATTTCTAAAATTCTCATGGATATGCACCCCCTTATGCTCCCCCTCATAGAAAAAATCTTGAGGAAACATTGCATGCATTTATGGAAAGCAAGAGGCGATCAAGAATCAACTTGCTTAAAGCATGACAGATTTTAAAGATACTCTTGCAAAATTCACATCTGCTCTCAGTTTCCAAAAGAAAGGTAAGTTTCCATCTCAACCACAACAAAATTCTAAGGGGCAATACAATACAAATGCAAGTAGTTCTAGAAGCCAACACATGGATCAAGTCAAATCAGTCATCACTCTTCGCAGTGGTAAGGTTATTAAAAACCCATTCTTGAACCTTGTAAGAATGATGATGAGTCAATCTCTGAGGGTAAGGAAAGGGTTGAATCTGATCATTGCAAAGAAAAGACTGATTCTCCGCCAGCACTTCCATTTCCTCATGCCATAACCAAACAAAGGAAAGTCAATTACAACTCTGAAATCTTTAAAACTTTCAAACAGGTAAGGATCAATATACCTTTGCTGGATGCTATTAAACATGTTCCTTCTTATGCTAAATTTTTAAAAGATCTGTGCACTATGAAGAGAAAACTGAATGTGAAAAAGAAAGCCTTTTTAGCCGAACAAGTAAGTGCCATTCTTCAGAACAATAATGCTTTGAAATATAAAGACTCTGGTTGTCCTATAATTTCTTACTTTATTGGAGAACATAAAATTGAAAGAGCCTTACTTGATCTTGGAGCTAGTGTGAATTTACTTCCATATTCAGTTTTTCAAAGTCTCAATCTAGGTGAGTTAAAACCAATTTCTGTAACTCTTTTACTTGCCGATAGATCTGTAAAAGTGCCTAGAGGAATAGTTGAAGATGTGTTAGTACAAGTCGATAAATTCATTTATCTTGTGGATTTTATTGTCTTAGACACACAACCTGACCTGTTGAAGCATGTAATTCATTTCCTGTTATTTTAGGGTGTCCATTTCTTGCAACTTCTAATGCATTGATTAATTGTAGGAATGGACTGATGAAGCTATCTTTTGAAAACGTAACATTGAAGATGAATATTTTCAACATTTACAAGCAACCTGGAGATGATAATGATTTACAAGAAGTGGACTTTACTGAAAAATTAGTTCATGATCAATTTCAAATCACTTCCAGTGAAACTGAGATTGATGAATCTGATGATTTACAAATGGTCTATTTTCAGGAAGAATTAAAGGCAAGTAATTGGAGACCACAAATTGAGGAATTGCCACCACGATCAATTAAGTCCTTACTTTCAAATGTTCAACCACCAAATCCTGATTTGAAGCCATTACCATTCAATCTCAAATACTTATTTTTGGGAGAAAATGAAACTTTTTCGGTAATAATCTCTTCCAAACTTAATGCACATCAAAAAGGTAAGTTATTACAAACTCTGAAAATGCATAAAAATGCATTAGGATGGACCATAGCTGATATAAAAGGAATTAGTCCATTGATTTGCACACACATGATTTATTTGGAGGAAAATGCTAAACCCTCTAGAGAAATGCAACGAAGAGTTAATCCTAATATGAAAGAAGTAGTGAAAAATAAAGTCATTAAGCTTCTAGATAATGGAATCATTTATTCTATTTCTGACAGCAAATGGGTAAGTCCTACCCAAGTTATACCCAAGAAGTCTGGAGTCACTGTGATAATAAATGAGAAAAATGAGTTAATTCCAACTAGGACTATTACTGGTTGGCGCATGTGCATTGACTATAGAAAACTTAATTCAATAACTAGAAAAGATCATTTTCCTTTACCTTTCATGGATCAAATCCTAGAAAGAGTTGCAGGTCATGAATTTTATTGTTTCTTAGATGGCTATTCAGGTTATAACCAAATTGAAATTGCATTGGAAGATCAAGAAAAAACTACTTTCACATGTCCATTTGGTACTTTTGCATATCGAAGGATGCCTTTTAGATTATGTAATGCTCCAGCCATGTATCAAAGATGCATTCTTAGTATATTCAGTGATATGATTGAACGTTTTCTTAAGATTTTTATGAATGATTTTTTTGTTTTTGGTGATTCATTTGATGATTGTTTGACTAACTTAGAAAATATTTTGAGCAGGTGTGAAGAGAAGAATCTTGTACTGAATTGGGAAAAATGTCACTTTATGGACAATTGCCAGCTCATTGGAGTACCTAAGATAAAAGAAAGTTCTTGAATGAAGTGAAGAACTTTTATTGGGATGACCCTTATTTATTCAAATATTGTCTAGATCAAATATTTCGAAGATGCATTCCTGACAATTAGGTACGTAGTGTCATTAAATTTTGTCATTCTGAGGCATGTGGGGGCCATTTCTCATCAAGAAAGACAACTGTAAAAATCTTACAATGTGGATTTTACTGGCCCACTATGTTCAAAGACTCACATGCATTCTACAAGACTTGTGAAAATTATCAAAAGTTGGGATCTATTTTAAAATGTCACATGATGCCTTTAAATCCTATTATTGTCATTGAGATCTTTGACTGTTGGGGTATAGATTTCATGGGTCCATTTCCTCCATCATTTGGTTTCTTGTACATATTAGTCGCAGTAGATTATGTTTCAAAATGGATAGAGGCAATTCCAAGTCGAAACAATGATAAAGTTTTTGAAAGAAAATATTTTGAGTTGATTTGGAATCCCTCGAGCCATGATAAGTGATGGTGGAACACATTTCTGCAATAAGTCATTTGAGTCTTTAATAAAAAAAAAAATGGAATCACACACAAAGTTGCCATCCCTTATCACCTTCAGACAAGTGGACAAGTAGAATTTGCTAATAGGGAGATCAAATAGATCTTGGAGAAAACAATAAACCCTAATAGGAAAGACTAGTCTTTAAGACTTAATGATGCACTTTGGGCTTATCGAACTGCTTATAAAACATCATTAGGTATGTCACCTTATAGACTAGTCTATGGAAAACCTTGTCACTTGCCTGTGGAACTTGAACATAAAGCTTATTGGGCTATTAAAGCTTTCAATTCAAACCTTGATGATGCTAGTCAGCTGCGAAAATTACAAATAAATGAGCTTGAGGAAATAAGAAATGATGCATATGAAAATTCAAAAATTCATAAAGCAAGAATCAAAGAGTTTCATGACAAGAAAATACTGAGAAAAACATTCAATGTTGGTAAAAAAGTCTTGCTTTATAATTCTCGACTCCATTTATTTCCTGGAAAACTAAGATCAAGATAGAGCGGTCCTTTTATTGTGAAACATGTGTATCTATATGGGGCCTCTGATATCAAGAATCCAAAGAATGACAATGTTTTCAAGGTAAATGGACATCGTTTGAAAGTTTACTTTGATAATTTTTTAGTTGAAAATGACTCTATTGAATTGAGGGATCCTGTATATAAAGATTAATTTGTTTTCTTGTATTGTTTTGTGATTCATTTTGCTAGTCTTTCTCACCCCGGTGAAATGGCGGATAATGGTACTCCGTGACTTAAGTCGGTTCTTTCAGTTTCCCATAATAACTGATATCTGTGTACATATTTGTGCAATTCTTTGCTCTTTCTCACTTCTTTGAATCTCTTCTCCAATTCTCATTTGAAAATGGACATCACTCTTGAAAAATTGAAAAAATATTTTCCTGCTCTGCCTCAGAATACGATTACAAAAATTTACCATGCTAGATGTGCAAGATTGAGGTTGTTAATGAATCATGGAATTCCTGAAGATATTCACTGGCTGATTGAAGCAAAGGTCCGATTATTAGGTGAGTCCTCCAATTCTTTCATTTTACACATGCCTGGAACAGGTAAAAGCACTTTTACAAAGAAATATCGTGCAAAACGACTGAAAGTCTGTCACAGATGTGCCAGATGGACTTGTAATGCAACATGTCGTTCTTTAGGAATGGTATCTGTAAACTGTAAAGATAAAATACAATTCATTAAGGATGGCTTGAGTAAGAGGTCTTTAGATAATCTTTTATTGAGTCTTGAGACGCATCCTAGTGGATATGTGCATCGTGCAATTCATGATTTATGGTCACAATTCTGTAAAGAACATGCTCGACATAGTCTTGGGAATCTGACTAAAAAAGACCCTATTTGCCGGTTTTTAAGAAAATTGGATGGGAAGCCTATCCCCAACCCATAAAGGGCGTTTAAGCCGTTCTTGAATGTAAAACCAAGGGAAGATGTGAGCCATAATCACAACTGCCTATACATACGCATGTTTTTTTCAAAATAAGTAAATAAATAAATACATAAAGAGAGAGAAAGTGTGTGTGAGACTCCAGCTGGCCTACATATAGGTGATATGATTGTATTTTTAATTTCTCATCTATAAAATCTTCTCTTCTTTCCCCTCATTTCTACTCAACCCTTACATTAGACAGAAATAGAAGTGTGTAGAGATGGCAGGTCCCTCAAGTTATCACATCAAAAAATATTTGTGTTTTCGGTGGATCCAGTCCTGGGAAGGAAATAGCATTTTTAGAATCAGCAAATCATCTTGGTTAGGTACTAGCTGAGAGAAAGATTCATTTAATATGGGGAAGGCAACCTTGGGTTAATGGGGGGTATGTCAATAGTTGTATTTTTAAGAGGTAGTCAAGTTTTGGGGGTCGTCCTCAAAGCTTTAGTAAAAGAGGACATCATTGGGAAAACAATTGGAGAGGAACTACAGGTCTCCACAATGTTTGATCGAATGAATGCAATGTTTAACCATGTTGACGCCTTCATTGCCTTACCAGGTGGTCTGGGCACATTGGAAGAGATCTTTCATATTTCCTCATGGGCCCAACTTCACATTCACCATAAACCTATAGGTTTGCTAAATGTTAATGGTTTTTATGATAATTTGTTGTCTTTTCTTGATCATGCCGTGGAACAGAATTTTCTAACATCTTTGGCACGACATATCATAATCTTTGCTGCTACTGCTGAACAATTGATTAACCAACTACAATCTTTCATCCCTGTAATTGATCCCGCCATGAGTCACATAAATTGGTCAACTAAGGAAAGCCGTAAAAAAGTTTAGATTGGATTTGAGCCTTCGTTTGTAAAAACTTTGTGTCTTTTAGTTTTATTATTGTGTTTTGTTGTTTCTTATATCTATTTAAGTGTGTTTCAGGTTTGTCAGTATTCGCTATTTCAGGTGATGTCTTCTATACTCTATCTTTCTACCTTAGGACATTGAAGATAATGTCTCATTTTGGTTGGGGGGAAAGGGTAGTAGTTAACAAAAAAAAATTAACTAACTGTGTTTTCTATTTCATAAAGCATGTGCAAAACTGTTGTTACTAGTATGACAGAGTAAAGGAGTTCTTTTGTTAAAGTGACTCTTGAGACGTATCTTAGTAAACATTCTTAGCAAGGTCTATTAGAATACTTCTTGAAATATTCAGGTTTACAAACTCTCGCATTGTTATCACTTAATTCTGCTCATATACTCATTTAACAAGTATTCGTAAGCCTTTATTTTCACACACACACACTTTAACATATGATTGAGGGTTGCACATTGAATTATTACATTATTTATGTTCTTTTGTTAAAGGTAACAACTAAGGGAAATGAATGGTATATAATTTGAAAAAAACAAAAAAAAATGATGATAATAAAAACGTAGATAAATTTGGTTTTGTAGCCTCCTTAACCTAAGTAATTAAGCCCGAAGGGGTTTTTTAACACCTAATACCCTAAAGTCAACTGACTTGGGAGCTATTGGCCCAAAGCTTGTTACATGGGTTAAGGAGAAAAACTTAAGGGAATCAAACATTGCACTATCTACGTATCAGTATCTGCAACCCGAGTTACTAAGCTCGTAGGGGTGTCTCGACACCTAATGCCCTAAGACCAACTGGTCTAGGAATCATTAGTCGAAAGCTCGTTACATGGGTTAAAGATGCATTGTGTTTTAAGTTATATGTATATATTAAAAAAAAAGAAAAAAATCTCAACCCAAGAAAGTTAACCTTAAACATTAAAACATAATATTGTTTTCTTCCAAGTAAAGCCCCATAACTATATGTTGATATTTTGACCATAAAAGAAAGGTTTATTAATATCTTGTTTAAGAGGTATTGAGCAGATATATAAATTTAATGAGAGTTTGTTTATCTGGATAGATTAATGGAAGTTGAATGATGAATGCCTTGCTTTGTGGAATTTGAAAATTGTTTTTTTCTATTTTAACGCTTTGATTACTAGGGACTAGTAATAAGTTGGTTAGGGGGTGTGATTAGTACTTAAAAGTGCATTTTTATCAAGGTTTTATATCATAATTTTGCACTTAAAGTATCGATAACTCCTTAACTAGATCATGTTTTATAATAATATGTATGATACTATAAGATACCTTTAATTTGTGACAAATGCTCATCTTAAATGCAGGCCTATTACATAAATGAAAGGATTGATGAGTTTAAGTACTGAAATTGAAAGGACAAAGAGAGGGTCAAACTTAGAAAAAAGATGTTGGTTCAGTCCAAACTGGAATACTGTTCGGTCATTGGGTCATATCTGAAGCTGTAGATCTTGGATTTAGGTCTGCTATATATGTATGGAAAGCTAAGACATAGGCCTAAAACTTTCATGGTAATGCAAGATTCCAAAAGGCCGTTTTCAAGACCAAATTGTAGTAACAGAGAAGTTTGAATTTGTCCTGCAGCCCAAACACTGTTCAGTATTCAGCCCATATCTCAAGTTCTAGAAGTTCAAATGACCTCATCTTTTTTTTTTTGGAAATTTGAGACAATTTCCTAGAACTTTCATGATTTAAGTTAGTTCAAATTCTGACGTTATCAATAACATTTTGTTCAGACAAGAAGATAAGAATTTTCACCAAGTCAAGATGTGGTCACCCACTCATCAATTATTCATCAAATCAATAGTTTCAAATTTTGGCCTATAAAAGGAGGCATTTACCATGTGTTTAGGTATCTTGGTGTTCAGATCAAGATCATGCTCTTGCTTCCTCTCTTTATATTTTGTAATACTTAAGTTTTGTTTATATTAATCTCTTATTTATGCCTTTCATTTCCTTCCCTTTAATCAGTTAACTTTATCTTATTTATATTTTTATCTTGTTTATTTATGTTTCTTTCTTTCATTATGTTTAGCTAAGTTTATTATGTCAAGGTGAAAAGGTTACACTAATAGTCTAAGAACAAGTATAATATAAACTCAACATGGACCTTAATGTTTAATACTAACATGTTTTATATTTGTTATCTTGTTCACTTTTAATACTTTGCTTGTTAAATGGTTAATCTAGATTTATGTTGTATAACCCTTGGTACTATAAATACTTGACACTTTCATAGCTCAAACCGTATGGTATAACCAACATCTGTGCTATGAAAGGAACTTGATTTGTTGTTAACATAAGTTATAATCATGAACGCCTGACAACATTTACAAGTATTAGCATTATTCGAATAAGATAACTAATGTAATCATGTTAACAATTTATACTCTGATTGGAACCTCCTTTGTGTGTGGTTTCCAATTGAATAATAAGAGTTTATACTATACTTGTTTGACATACCATTAATGGATCCTCTAACCTTGATATTTGTTTTTATTATTGTTTAATCCTTACATTAAACTTCTATCTCAAAGTTCTCATCAACTTCTTTATTATTATTATTATTATTATTATTATTATTATTATTATTATTATTATTATTATTATTATTATTATTATTATTAGTGTACTACTACTACTACTACTACTATTAGTATTATTACTATTATTGTTGTTGTTGTTGTTGTTGTTGTTGTTGTTTATAATTTA
>Ga0325414_1000834_pt1 | contig 27530 bp, 14 predicted proteins | sample PopdelMetagenome_8_FD_206183 | JGI IMG/M metagenome (GOLD analysis project Ga0325414, IMG submission 206183) | Populus deltoides microbial communities from Bellville, Georgia, United States - Leaf-PdKOR-R3 | ecosystem: Host-associated > Plants > Phyllosphere > Phylloplane/Leaf | place: USA... | reverse complement strand
GTCATACTACTATAAACAAATATATTTGAATAAAAAAACTAACAAATAATATCAATACATAAAAATCATGCAAGGGGTTCTAAATTAAAAAACTGTTAACTTAAAATAGTCTACACATGTTAATACAATTTAGATTCAAAATTGATTTTTCAAACATATTTCGGTCATGAAAAGACCTAGAAAGCATAGGATGAACAAACTTCTTTCAACATGCATTGCTTAAGTTAACTAAAACTAAAGCAAAATTATTTTATCAAAAACAAACATCACTTTTACACCTTTCCAACACACTTTTCCTGTCCTTTGACTTATCAATTCTTCAATTAAATTTTTAAAATTAACTTTTAAATATATAATTTCATCCCTATTGGTCCTCAAAACTTTCAACTTGTATTGTCTTGATCTCAATTTTCAAATTATTTATTTATTTATATATTACTTTTTTTTTTTGAAAATTGAAAAGTTGGTTTATGACAATTAATCCATTCAAAATTTCAATGGTGCACTCATAAGATTTTTTTTTTCTGTTTTTACAGTTTTCTAAGGAAAACTAAGAAGGGAGTTCTGGATGATAATAATACTATAGAAAAAAAAATAACCACAGCACTAGGCAATAGAAAAACATACTATATGCTGCCACAAATTACTAGATAAATATTCTTTTACAGAAAAATAAAAACTCAGCTTAAACCATTCCAGTGGAGGGACGAGGAGTGTGTTGCAGAAAAATATTGAAAACTAGGGTCTTGCCTGTCCTGAAATACACATTCAATTCAATGATAAAAATATGAGGTAGCTAGCTAGATAAAAATGATTTAATTAATTCAGTACTCTAGTTAATCATGCTCGATCTCTCTCAATGTCTACATTATAATTCTTAGAGTCTATGAAGAGTGAAAATATATAGGTGTTAGTAACTAAATATTCAATGAACAGTAGCAATAGTGAACTGTTCAAGAGTGACAGTAATGGACCGCGAATCTCTCTCTCTCTCTCTCAATTTAATTTTTTAATTTTAATTTTAACTTTAACTTTGTAATAATTGGTCTAATAGATATTGAGGTTTACTCCTCATGTTATGTTTTTGGATTCGAATTCAAGAAGACTGCAAGAAAATATTTCAATGTGACTTAATGTACGAAAATTGATCCTATAACTTGAAGTAACCCAGTTTTGAAAGAAAAAGGTCTGAGAATACTGGAACTTTAGTTGTTTGTCTGTGATAAGACACTATATTCCAATTATATAATACCCCACAAGATTTGTATCCAAAGAAAGTCCTAAATATTTGATTGAAAATACAATGTATTCGCGATTCCAGTTGTAAAATCATCATCATCATCATCATCAAGATCAAGGGTTCATCCTTACCAGACAATTTAATTTGATATTCTAATTCATCAAATTCATTTAGAGTAAAAAACATTAATTTTGATTTTGTGTTTTAAAATTTAATTTTTCAGTTTAATTAGATTGGACTTTGATTGTTGATTGTTTAGACAAAACAAAATGAAAAAAAAGAAGGGAAGGGATATAATGGATGTAGAAAGGGGAAGTTGTTTGCTTGTGTTGTGTATATATATATATATATATGAGAGTGTATTCATATTTTTATTTTATTTTCTGTTTTGAATTGGCCAAAAATGTAAAGTGTAGTTTTTTAAAAAATAAAAATAAAATGAAAAAATAATTAAACTATAATTTATATTATAGACAACGGTGGAAGTACTATTAGTGAAAGTAATGAATTTAGAGATCAATCCAATACCTTTAATGAATTATATTTATTATGCTAATTAAAGAACACAAAATATGAAATTAATAAAGAAAATTAAAAAAAAAAACAGATGGAAGAATTAATAAAATGAAATGTTAAGGGATAATTAGACAAGCGAAAAAAAAAAGTTTGATGGAAACAGTGGCAAAACTGCCAAACCTCGAGAATGGTGTTTCCTTGTTGATAATTTTTTAAAAAAACATTTTTTCAACAAATTGGACTACTTAATGCAAAGCTTTTATTTATAATAAAAAACAACCGCAAGAGAGAATGATTGTACAGCCTGACATTTCTTTATTTAGCTAAAGTAATAATAATAAAAAAAAGGGTCCCTGCTCCAATCATGACTTGTGAAAATAGTGATCCAACTAAGCTTTGCTGGAGATGAATTCCACTTCAATTTCTTTATCTCATGTGGGGTGAAAGAGGTGGTATGCTTTGTTCGTGCCTGAAGAAATTATCAGGATCAACTTTGGTCTTCACATGCACCAACCTGTAGAAGTTATCCTTGAAGTAGTTGGTACCAAAAGCACTCGCTTCGACAAAACTTGTGTTAGAATTTCTGTTCATGCCCAAATCAAGATCCCTGTAATTAGCATATGCTTCCCTAGGATTCTTTGAGACATAAGGTGTCATGTAACTGTAAACCTTCCTAGTCCAATTTATATGCTTTGCAACGTTTTCCGTTGCATCTTGCCAACTGGACCAGTAAAGGATCATGAACTTGGTACCTTTTCTATGAGGGAAAGGAGTCTGAGATTCTGAAATTTGGCTCATCATGCCACCATAAGGAGTGAACACAACTAGAGGACTCTCTACATCAAAAAACTTCTCCCATAACCCTTCAAGTGCCTTTTCAGGTATGGGTTTTCTGGCATAGTCAGATTTGCCTTTGAAGTAGGCCCTGTCCGGGTTCGTTCTTTGAAGGAAAAACTCAGGAGGAGTATTATTACTCAAGCCTGCCATATATACAGTAGAATTGATCCAGTTTGTTTCGATACAATCCTGTCGTGTCAAACCCAATTCAGGGAATCTGTGTTTCATTACCTCGAGAAGCCTGTTGGCGTCACCAAGAAACAGGGCATTGTAAGAGGTGGTAATAGTTCTTTTACCGTGGCTACTGACATTAGCTGTCTGAATTTGAACTCTGATGAAAAGATCCTTGTCTAGTTGATCAGCAATTTGTTGCCATCTATAGAGGAGTTTAGTTGCACCTTGTTCTAACGTCTTGGTAACTGTGAATACTGTCACAGCTGATGGTACAGGAACTAATTTTACCTTCCACGCGGTGACGATTCCGAAGCTGCCACCTGCACCTCCTCTGATGGCCCAAAAAAGATCTTCGCCCATGGATTTTCGGTCTAGAAGTCTTCCATGAACATCAATTATATGAACATCAACGACATTGTCGGCTGCAAGGCCATATTTTCGCAACATGGAACCATATCCACCTCCTGAAATTAGCCCGCCCATACATACAGTTGGGCAAGTGCCAGATGGGAAGCCATGAGTTTTGCTTTTCTCAGAAATTCTGTAGTAAAGTTCACCATTCGTGGCGCCCGCCTGAACCCACGCGCTGTTGTGCTCAATATCAACGCTGATGGACCGGAGCTTGGCAAGATCCACAACAATGAAAGGTGTCTCAATTTCTGAAACATAAGAGAGTCCCTCAAAATCATGGCCTCCGCTACGGACTCTAAGGTGAATTCCAAGCTTCTTGGAGCAAATAACAACAGCTTGGATGTGAGATTCTTGTAAAGGAGTGAAGATAAACTCGGGTTTCGGTACTGAAGGCAAGGTGAACCTGAGGTTTTGAGCAGAAAATTGTAAAACACTAGTGAAAGAAGAGTTTTTTGGAGTATACAAGACAGTGGAAAAAGGAAAGGATGATTCTGAATTTCTTGAGACACATTTCAGAAACCTATCCTGAAGTGCATGTGAAACTATAAATGGAGATATATAGGAGTAGGACCAGAAGCACTGAAAGTATCGAAGAACTTGAAGGCACCATTTTGCTGGCTTTCTTGCTTCTTTGGCTTGTCTTCAAGAATTGAAGTCTCAAGGTGCTCTTATAGAGGAGCTGTGAGGAGTTGATCGTAAATTGGTATAATCATTACATTATCCTAGAAATATAATATTACTCTGAATTCTTTGCAGTAAATTGTTTAATTATGACATTAGAATTGAATCGTGATTCTAAACGATTGATATATGATTAAATAAAGATATAAATTATAAATTATGTTTTGAAATTTTATTTAATTAAATTATTGATTAATATGATTCTTTGATATGGTATCAGAGATTTAATGATTAAGCGGTCACGAGTTTGAATTTCAGCATTCTTATTTATTTGATAAAAATTAAGTACAAGGTAACATGGGTCTATATAAATTTAAAGTTCAAAATATTTTTACTTGAAAGAATGTATTAAAAAACAATATAAATTATATTTTAAAATTTTATTTCTACTAGGTTAATATAATTTTTTGATATATATAATTAATATTTGATTGGGCGATAATTACAAATAGAAAACAGTGTTCTTGTCTATAGGTTTTTGTTAGCTGTCATTGCATGTGTATCTTCTTTTTATCAATAAATTTTATATATATATATATATATATATATATATATATATATAAAATACAAAACAGTGTATCTTCCTTTTATGTTGTCTGCTTTTATACAGCATGACTTGACTAGGTTAGATTTTTTGCTATCTAAAATCAAGATTTTCTGATTATTTTTTTAATATTTGTGTAAATGAATGTGCTTAAGGTTCTTTATTAAACTTTCAAGTTGGACCAATACAGATCTTCTAATATCTCAATTTCATTGAAAGTTTCATTCCCAACATAATTTTTAACAAAGTCTTCACCTATAAAAGTTAGTGTACTTCACTTTTAATTTAATCTTAAATATGCTTATTAATTATATTTTTTAAAATTAAATCCTAACACCCTTTCTTGCAAAATGAAACTTCAATAGTAGAACTCAAGGTCACACTTTAAGAGGGATGTGATCGGGATTTAAGAATAACAAAATTGCTACAATATTGCCTAAATAATTTATTAGAACTCTTAAGTGTTATTAGAATTTAAATTTCATGTTAGAGTGTTAAAAATAAAATTCTTATTAATCTTTATACAGCTTGTTTGACATTATATTCGTTTTTTTAGCTAAAAGTAACCAATTAAAACTACCAAATAAGTATTCGGTAGGAATTTCATTTTTTATTAACTTTGGTCAAAGATTTTCGTTTTATTGATAAAATAATTTACATTTTCAAGCAATTTAATTATTTACTGAGAATCTTGAAATTTAATTACATCCTAAATAATAATTTTAATTCAAATATAAATAGTAATAATATATCACCAAAAAGTTAGATGATTTCAATACCTGCATATATAGTGCATAACCAAAAAACAAAAACTGTTTAATCAAATACTCAAATAATGACAAAAATAAATAAATAAATACTCAAATGATAAGTGGAGTATTGGGTGTTGGGTCATGCATGTGAAATTATCTGATTAGTTGCAAGCTAAGCCACGATTCTGTCTGTCTCCCTGCAGGCACCAACGTACATGGTGCGTTATTGCACGTTATTTTGATGGCTGAACGTGTTGTCTTTCAAAATCTGTCCTTGTGGTTAGGTTTGAGATTTAACTAGAAAAAATGTTGGATTTTTAAGTTCTCGAATAAACTCACAATTAATCACTGGAATAGTTACCGAGTTTAGCTAAAAATATATATATATATATTTTTTTTTTGTTTAAATTAAAACTTAGCTTAGATAAGGATTGGAGTGATAAATTTTTTGAATAAAATTATTACATTTAATAAAAATAATGTTATGGCATAAAAATATCCTTATAGCTTTGTGTTGGTGTAAATACTCAAATGATTTAAAAAAAAAAAAAAAGTTTAAACAATTTTTCACGTGCCTACACAGCAAACACACCACCACAATATAAAATAAACAGGCTTGAACAATCATATAGATGGTCAATATTTAGGGCCGGCCGGCATAATCATGTCATGAACTTAAAACGTGAATAACGTCCTTATTTATTTATATTTTACTCTATGAGAAAATTGCAATCTTTCAAAAGGAAAATAATGTTGAAGATTCTAATATTTTGGTATAAAAAATATTATTTAATTTGAAAAAATTTGTTCCACTTTAAACTAGTGTAAACATTGTGTTGTCTGGATGGCATGTATAGCACCATTTAACGGCCAAACTCCAGCTTTCACAATGTCATTTTAAGCCTTATGGTTTTGCCTCCATTCTTGAATGACGGGTGTGGAAAAAATATATCAAGTTTTGCATGGTGACCGTTTTGTTTTTTCCTTCCTTCCTTCCTCTCTCCCCCTTAATTTCAGAGCCTACAACTGCACATTTTCAAAGTACACATTCAATTTATTTTTCTTTTATATTTAGTATCTATTATTTTATTGTTATTTATTTTATTTTAATTTAATCTTTTTTTTCACCTTTTAGATTTGGTCACCATTCTTTTGATTTTGATTTTTTTATAAGTATTCTCTTAATTAAATTATCTTTTCAATTGCATCCCTCAATATTTTATATCATTCTTTTTTTAATTGCATCCTTCACCTTTTTTTAACATTTTAGTTCATTTTATTTCAATTGAAGATTTGATACTTGTTTTTTTTATTAAAATTATTTTTTGTTTCTAATTCTTTTTTATTTGAACTTTCTTTTTTTATTTCATTCATCAATATTTTATTAATCAAGATTTTGTTAACCTTTTGGGTCATAAGTTTGAAAGATTGGACCTTGTTGGCTCAAATCTTTTTTTTTTCAAGTTATTTTTTATAAAATGATATTTTATGATACTATCCTTCTATAAGATTATCCTGATCTCATGTGCTAAATCCCGAGTTTCTCGTGTTAACTCAACTTTACTCGAGATAATATTTTTTAAATTTATTTGTAGTTGTTGTTGCCTGATTTTTTGTCATCTTTCATATTAATCAAGTTTTAATCCGGTTATTGAATTTTTATTACTTCTTTAAAAACACAACCATCTCCTAAATAATTTTTTTAGGGTTGAAAAAAATATATGGTCTAGCCCGAGGCGTCACACAAACTACTTATCTAGTTTCACCAAAATAAAAATCCTCTCTCTCTTTGTGTTTTTTAAGTGATGATCAAACTAAAATTACGAGCTTTTAGACACACACACACACACACTTAAACAAAATTAGTTTAGGATACTTATTGAAGCACTTAAAAGCTATCATGCTGAAAACTTTTGTTATCAAGGATCAATACTGTTATTACCCATTTTTGGGTCCCCACAAAAAAAAGAGAAAATACCAAAAACAATTCGGAAAAAAAAAAGAAAAAAAAATATAGCAGTGAGAAAACATGTCAGAGCACAAAAAAAAGGGGATTGAGGAGGTTCAAAAATGCAAAGATTGAAATTTAACAGTATATCGTTAACTGATAAGAGCCTTGTTAACAAAGAAAATTCAATTTGAAAAAAATATATATTCAAAATCAGATGTTTGTGGACTCAATTAAATTTTATCTAAAGTACTTTAATTGAATTTATGAAGGGTTTGATTACAAGAAAAAATGATTTTTAAGTTAATTTAGGCTTTTATTAGAAGAAATTAAAGTTCTAGGGTAAAATTACAATTTTTAAGAGTTGATTTAGTCAAATTAAGGGCTTAATTGCATATTTATTGAATTTTGATGGCCAATTAGGGACTTGATTGAAAAAATTCCAAAACCAAGGACCAAACAGGAAAAGACGCGTAAATAGAGGCGCTGAAATTAACCAAATCAAGAGCTAAATTGAAAAAATTAAAAGTTTATTGATGAATTGAGAGTCAGATCGCATAAATACAAAAAAAAAAAACAATTGTAAATGGCGCCAAAAATCAATTATAATTTATCCAGGGGTTTGATTACAAATTGTGAAACCACAAGGACCAAATCAAAATGGCCATTTGAATTGGAGAAACAGAGACGTTTCATGAACAACTGTTCATCGTCTTCTCCTCAACAACGGTTTCAGCAATAAAATGAATGAAGACGTTTCATCATTAAAGGCAGAAATCGTCTCACTTACGGGGCATGTCTCACGGCTATTATCAAGCCGGTCACCTTCTCTGGCCTTATAAAAGAAGAGAAAGAAAAACGGGGAGGCAGAAAGAAAAAGGAGAAAAAACAGAGAGGGAGAAAGCATAAGGGAGAGAAAAGGAAGAAGAGTAGATAGCACAGAAGGAAATGCAAAGAAAAGCCGAATAAGGAGATAGGAATAGGAGCAAAGGAACATAAACAAAAGAAAACTGAATGGCGAAGCATAGAACACAGATAGCAAAGGAGGTCAGCACCACCGTCTCCAGAGCCAGTCACCACCGATCCTGCGCAGAAGTTTCATCGCCATTGTCTTCGTCTGTCTCAGTTACCAGGTAAGCTTCATACATTCTCTTCACGTCGCATTTGTTGTTTCATTGCATGCATTTTATTTTTTTTTCATTTGTGTTTTACTGTTCAATTGAATTACTTGAACAGTAATTGTTGCTCTTTACTGTTCGAGTGAATTATAATTCACTTGAACAACATGCACGCGTGGGGAAGCTCACACGTGCCTCTTGTCTGTCTAGCCAGGTCATTGGCTTGGGCCAGTGACATGGTTAGGTATACTGGGTCCAACTCAGCCACATGAACCGAGCTGGTTCCAGTAAAAAAAAAATTCAAAAATCTTCTCAAAAATTTTTGTGGTTTTCCCGTATATTTTTCTATCAATTTTGCAAAATATTGATTTGTATTTTTATACCGTAAAGATATAAATCCGGTATTAAAATACCAAGTTTTCATCAAAACATTGAAAAATTAAAAAAAAAAAAAACATGTTTTTATTTTCATGTATACGACCAAGTATCTTAAAAAAAAACATATCATATATTTTCATACAACAAAAATTCAAAAATATGTATTAACATGCATTTTGGCTTTAATAACCAGTTTATTAAAGTTACGAGAACTAGCCCAATATTTCAAAAATTCCAATTTTTTTTCTTTAGTATCTGGGGTTACGACCTTATACCTAAGATGTATTCCGGATATTAATTATTTTGTTGACTTTAGAACGGTTAGGTTTTACCCGATAAGATAAGGATTTCCTTATCGATGAAGACTTTTCTTAAACCATAGACGGACCAACAACTAGAAAGCACGACAAGACCTTAGATTTTATCAGACAATAAAACAATGAAGCTTACCTTAGGTAGGGTATATTAGGGGTGCTAATATCTTTCTTTTACGCAACCAGCCCCCGTACCCGATCTCTAAGACTAGTTAGGGTTCCTAGTGACCAAATAATAGGTGGCGACTCACATTCCTACTTTCCACAAATAAGAGATGTTTTCTAGATAGATACTATATGAGAGTGGATTTTTTTGTCGCGACGCCGCATACGTGCGACAAATACTTTAGTCTTAAAGTTTTATTGCTCCTTATTTGATCCAAATAAGATGTTTACAATAAGCCTCCCAAGATTTCAATAATACCACATTGTTTAGATGCATTTCTAAAATAAGGTTCATAAACATAAAACAAAAAATCAAATATCATTCTCCAAAGACTAAATCTAAATTCTAGATTGTGAGGGTTTTAAAAAAGGCTTAAAATAATGGAGAAAAACACTAAAAACCGAAATGAAAAAGAGTACTAAAATCTTGAAAAATAGTGCAGTAAATCCTTCTTTCGATCCCTTTTTACCATGGATTGTAAAACCAAAACAAATAAAGAATTATCTCATTGCCAACTTTGATTACCCTTCATAAAAGTAGAATTAAACTTGATAGTTTTGACTTTAAATTTAATAGTTTTTAGTTGAAATAATTAAACACCTAGCTTTAATATATACTTTTTTTATTCTCGTAATTAGAAAATAAACTTGAAAATGTTAAATAATTGACTATATAAACTTGACGATGCAAAATAAAATTAACCTTAAAACTTCAAAGGCAATCCAATTAAATTGATCCATGCCTAGTGAGGTAGCTAGCATGCAATAAGCTTAAATCCTTGGCAATACTGATTTCACTAAGCATCAATCAAAATTTTAGACCTTGAGATGCTTCAACTGGAGTGTCATGTCTCTTCAGATGATAACAAAAGCTTCTAGTTCAAAATGTAAGGAGAGAGAAGGGAGAAAGGGCTTGAAGAACAGAGAATTAGAAAAGTAAATTCTTTATTGAAGAGGCTTCTCCTTCGAGGTCTACCCTTCTAAGGTTCTGCCTTATAACATTACATACAACCTCTATATATACAACTTTGAGGCTTTTTCTTACATCACTCACTACATCAGAAAGTACTGAAGCACACTTAATAATGCACACTCACATGACTTATGACTCAACAATTACTAAACACAAACAACAAGCTAGTACAACACTAATATCAACCGATAATAGGTTCATGATCTGGATAGAAATTCTATTCTGACAGGTTATCTTGATCCCGAATAGTTTAGACTTGTAGGGCCAGCACATAGTCATCTTCTGCAAGCATTTCCATCTCATGTGGTTCCAGAAGCTTTGGTAATCCCAAAACGATATGTTTGAGTTTTTTTTTTTGTTGCTGTACTGTATCTTCAAGTCATGAAGATGAGCAGAATATTGAGGGTCATACAAATCATAGTTAATTTCTTCATCTGGATCTATTCCTCTAGGCCATATTTCATGAGGAATAATGTTGTTCTTAAGTCATACTGTTTTTTGCAGGGTCTTAATGTCCGGAAGGTTATCTAAGGGGTTTTCATACAGGGAGTATGGATGGGTTTTCTATACTGCAGCCTGTGGAAAACTCATAACCAGATTGTCTGCTGAAGCTTTGAAAGGTCTATGGAATATGAAAACAGAGAATAGATAGGCAAAAACTTGCTTAACAAATTTGTTACAAAGTGTACTGCAGTGTACTTCAATCTAGTAGGTTGGTGCATGAGGCCATTTGGATTTTTCCTGTTGGAGAAGAGAGATCCATTGTGTGGGGTTGTAGAATCAAGTGAGGAACTTTAGAGTATATTTCCAAGAATCTGCCGACCAAGATGTCTTGAGAAATCTAGAGAGAAAGAAATTAGTGGGAAACTCGATAGCAATATAGTACAGGTGACAGAAGTACCATAAGAAAAAATAGAGTTCTTTGGGGAACAATCCAACAGGTTTGAAGGTGAAGTGGTGAATGAAATGATATTTGGGATGGATTGTCGCACGTGTGCGGCGTCGCGGTGAAAACATTCACCCTCAAATTCTGTATCATCTAAAAATATGTGAAGACAAGGAATTCTTGTCTTTTATTAATGGAAAAATGGAATGAGAGTCGTCACCTAGTATTTTGGTCACTAGGAACCCTAACTGGTCTCAGAGATCGGGTACAGGGACTAGTTGAGTGAAGAGAAGGTATTAGCACCCCAAATACGCCCTACCTAAGGTAAGCTGCATTGTTTTATTGTCTGATAAAATCTAAGGTCTTGTCATGTTTTCTAGTTGTTGGTCCGTTTATGGTTTAAGAAAAGTCCTTCTCGGTAAGGAGATCCTTATCTTATCAGATAATTCTGATGACAAACCAAAGAATTTAATATCCAGAATACGTCTTACGTATAAGGTCGTAACCCCAGATATTAAAAGAAAACAAAATATTTTTTTTGAAATTTTTGGAATATTGGCCTAGTTCTCGTGACTTTAATAAACTGGTTATTAAAGCCAAAATGCATGCTGATATACATTTTTGAAATTTTCTTTGTTATATGAAAATACAATATGAATTTTTTATATATATTTTTGAGAGACTTATCCATATGCATGAAAACAAAAAATATTTTTTTTATTTTTTAATGTCTTAACGAAAACCGGGTGGTTTAATACCGGATTTGTATCTTTACAGTATAAAAATACAAACTGGTACTGATTAAAATGAAGTATAATTTTTTTCGGAAAAATCACAGATTTATACAAACTGGTACTGATTAAAATGAAGTATAATTTTTTTCAGAAAAATTACAGATTTTTTTGAAATAATTTTTGAAGAAATCTTTTTGTGGCTGGGCCAGATCCGACTCAAAAGGAAACTGGACCGAAATCAGCTGAAAATGAAATCAGGCCTACTTTCTACAGGGTTGGACTCAGCCTAGCCATATGAGCTGGGCTGTCCAGCCCTAAGGAACAATTGACTAGTTACTGTGCTGAGCTAATTATATTTCCTTTGCTGCAGAACGTGAATTGCTCACGTTCTGCGTGCAAAGGAAAACAACAGGGAAAAGGGGACAGAGAAAGGGAGAGGTACCTGGAATGAGTGATCGTGCTGCTGTCTCCTGTGATTGCTCACGGTGGCGCTGGGTAGCGACAGGCGGTGGCGTTGCGGTGGCTGTTTTTTTATTTTTCTCCTCTGCTTCTCCCTGCTTCTTCTTCCTCTGGCTTTTCGCTTATTCTACTGCTCCGATCTAGTTTCTTTCCTTTCTCTCCTCTGGTGCTGGAGAAGGAGAGGCCGATGGTGATGCTGAGTTTTGTCTGCTGGTTTCTTGCTTCCTTGACCTTCTCTTCGTCTCTTTTCTTGTTACCGATTCCTTGTTATGCTGCCTTTGGTTCTTGTGGATGGTGTTGTAAAAAGGTGGAGCTGATGGTGATATTTTTTTTCTTCTTATTTTTCTCTGCTGGGTGGACGTTCTCCCGCCGGGTTCTTCTTGCTTGGTCTGGTTCCTGTGTGATTTTCCAGACTTTATTCCCTCCTGTTGCCCCTGTTCCTCCTTTTTCTTGTTCGTTCTTCCTCTGTTTTTTTGTGTTTTCCTTTCCCTTCTCTCCTCTCTCTTCTTTACACTCCTCTCTAGTTTTTATTTCTTTTTCTCGTTGCCTTTTCTGTTTTCTCCCCTCGTTGTCTCGTTACTTTCTCTCTTCTGCCCCGTCTCCTCCCTTCCTCCTCCTTAGTCTCGTCCTTTTTCTCTCTTTTTATAGCCAAAACTGCATGCGTTTTTTTTTATATAATGAAAACGTTCGGGACCATTATTGCAGTGGTAACGGTAGAGAGATAGTAGCTGTGAAACGTTCCCCATAATCAGCGGCATTTGTTGCTGAATCGGTGAAGAAGACAATGAATAGTGCCTCTGAAACGGCACCGTTTTGCCACTTTAAATGATATTTCTGATTTGGTCCTTGGATATTTTTACAATCTTGTAATCAAGCCCCCCGGAAAAGTTGTAATTGGATCCCTTGATTGTAGCGTCTTTTCCGGTTTGGTCCTTGGTTTCGGATTGTTTCAATTAAGTCCCTAATTGGCCAATAAACTTCAATAATTATGCAATTAAACCCCTGATTTGATCAAATCAACTCTTCCAAATTATAATTGGACCCCAGAACTTTAATTTCTTCCAATAAAAACCTAAATTGACTTAAAAATCAATTTTTCTTACAATCCAACCCTCCATAAATTCAATTAAACCTTAGATAAAATTTAATTGAGTCCATAAACATTTGATTTTAGACTTTTCTTCCTCAACTTAAATTTTCTTTGTCAACAGGGCTCTCATCTGTCAAAAAATATACTGTCAAATTTTAACCTTTTGCATTTTTGAACTTCTTCAACCAATTTTGGCATTTTTTTCGGCATTCCAGCATCCTTTTCTCGCTCCTTTTATTTTTTGGATTTCTTTTGAATATTTTTTTGATATTTTTTGTATTTTCTCATTTTTTTTATGGGAACCCAAAAATGGGTAACAACATGGATGCCTAAGTTTTGGAAACAAAGGGAAGTCATATCATAGTTGAGAATAAGGTAGTCTTGGAGGCTAAATAGTTTGTTTTTTGCTTGTAGGTCAAAAGTGTGGTTAAGAACCATATCTTGAGCAAGAGGAGATATGTCATTTGCTGGGAAGTCTCGTTCAGGTGGAGGAGGATTGGAAGAGGAAGCCATAAGAATCAAGAGAAGGAGTAATGTTTATGATTTGGGTAGTCTAGTAAGCATATCTTGTATCAAGTTCTTGTTGCCTTTTATATGCTCGACGGTGAAGGTGTACTTGAAAAATCACCCAACTAATCTTAGAAGCTATGGATGAGGAAGCAACATGTGTTAAAAAAAACAATCTATTTTACTATAAAAAAAACCATTTGTATTGAGAGTCCAGATCTTCTTGTCCGACCTAATGCAGAGTATGTTCTTTAATTCTAATAAGGATGACAAGAGAAATAGTTGCTCCAGTTCAAATTCAAAAAAATTTGACAATCTAATCTATTTTAAATTAATCCATATAGTTCAACTCTCTTTCTTTCTTTTATTTTTTAAACTTTTGGTTTGACTAAGGTTGCTGACATAAACAATGAATGTGCAAGCAAGATTTTAAGTTTAGTCTCACAGGAAACCTTGGATTGATTCGTACCCAAACATTCAATTGATACGTGAACAAACTCAATCATATGTCATAAGGTTTGATGGCTATTATTGGAATTAAAATGTTAAATTAATACTAGTACTTTTTGTCAAAGAATTATTTCAATATAATAGTTTAAGTTGTTAGGTTAGGTTCTAAGATATGATTTATATTATTCTCTAACACACTCTTTCAAGTGAAAGCTCTTTGGGCTTGAAGTTTACACAGACCACATTACCTTGTGCTTAATTTTTATCAAATAAATAGAGATGGTGAGATTCAAACTTAAGACCGTTTGGTCATCAAGACTCTGATATCATGTCAAAGAACTATCACAACCTAATAACTTAAACTATTATATGAGATCTCAAGATATGATTTATATTATTCTTTAACAGTTCCTATACATGTGCTTAAAATAATATTCAAAAGATATTCAAGAAGTTAGCACAAAGTTTGAAAATAATAAAGAAAGATTTAAAAAAAAAAAAACCAGAGAGATAGAAGGATAAAATTCACAAGCTAAGGGATACTTAGAAAAAGAAAAAAAGTTTGATGAGAGCAGTGGAAAAATCAACAAACCTCAAGAAGGGTGTTTTCTAGTCGACCATTTTAATTCTAAACATTTTTCCATCATTCTTCTTCAACAAATTGGACTATTCAATGCAAAGTTTTTATTTATAATAAATAAACCCCAGACGGCATGATTGCATAACATGGCATTTCTTTATTTAGCTAAAGTATTAAAAAAAAATCGATCAAGACTTGTGAAAATAGTGATCCAACTAAGCATTGCTGGAGATGAATTCCACTTCAATTTCTTTATCTCATGTGTAGTGGAAGTGGTGGAATGCTTTGTTCGTGCCTGAAGAAATTATCAGGATCAACTTTGGTCTTCACATGCACCAACCTGTAGAAGTTATCCTTGAAGTAGTTGGTACCAAAAACACTTGCTTCCACAAAACTTGCGTTAGAATTGTTGTTCATGCCCAAATCAAGATCCCTGTAATTCGCATATGCTTCCCTTGGGTTCTTTGAGACGTAAGGTGTCATGTAATTGTAAACCATCCTTGTCCAATCTATATGCTTTGCAACGTCTTCCTTTGCATCTTGCCAACCGGTATAGTACAGAATCATGAACTTGGTACCTTTTCTATGAGGGAAAGGAGTCTGAGATTCTGAAATTTGGCTCATCATTCCACCATAAGGAGTAAACACTACTAGAGGACTCTCTACTTCAAATAACTTCTCCCATAACCCTTCAAGTGCCTTTTCAGAAACGGGTTTTTTGGCATAGTCCGATTTGGCTTTGAAATACTCCCTGTTCGGGTACGTTCTTTGAAGGAAAACTTCAGGAGGAGTATTATTTGCAAAGCCAGCAATATATACAGTAGAATTTATCCAGTTTGTTTCGATACAATCCTGTCTTGTTAAACCCAATTCAGGGAAGCTGTGTTTCATTACCTGGAGAAGTCTGTTGGCGTCACCAAGAAACATGGCATTGTATGAGGTGGTAATAGTTCTTTTACCTTGACTACTGACATTAGCTGTCTGAATCTGTATTCTGATAAAAAGATCCTTGTCTAGTTGATCAACAATTTGTTGCCATCTATAGAGGAGTTTAGTTGCACCTTGTTCTAACGTCTTGGTAACGGTAAATACTGTCACAGCTGATGGTACAGGAACTAATTTTACCTTCCAGGCGGTGACGATTCCGAAGCTGCCACCTGCACCTCCTCTGATGGCCCAAAAAAGATCTTCGCCCATGTCTTTTCGGTCGAGAAGTCTTCCATGAACATCAATTATATGTGCATCAACGACATTGTCTGCTGCAAGGCCATATTTTCGCAACATGGCACCATATCCTCCTCCTGAAATTTGCCCCCCCATACATACACTTGAGCAAGTACCAGCTGGGAAGCCACGGGTTTTGCTTTTCTCAGAAATTCTGTAGTAAAGTTCACCATTCGTGGCACCGACCTGAACCCATGCGCTGTTATGCTCAATATCAACGCTGATGGACCGGAGCTTGGCAAGGTCTACAACAATGAAAGGTGTCTCAATTTCTGAAACATACGAGAGTCCCTCAAAATCATGGCCTCCGCTACGGACTCTAAGGTGAATTCCAAGCTTCTTGGAGCAAATGACAACAGCTTGGATGTGAGATTCTTGTAAAGGAGTGAGGATAAACTCGGGTTTCGGTACTGAAGACAAGGTGAACCTGACGTTTTGAGCAGAAGATTGTAAAACACTAGTGAAGGAAGAGTTTTTTTGTGTATACAAGATAGTGGAAAAAGAAAAGGATGACTCTGAATATTTTGGGAGACATTTTAGTAACCTATCCTGAATTGGAAGTGAAACCATAAATGGAGACAGGAGTAGGATCAGAAGTAATATTGAAAGTAAGGGAGAACATGGAGGCACCATTTTGCCTGGTTTCTTGCTTCTCTGGCTTGTCTTCAAGAACTGAAATCTCAAGGTGTTCTCTTATAGATTTTTAATCATTCACGTCAGACTTTTTGGAAATTAAATGTTTTAATTAATTAAACATAACATTTGCATTTGGAAATTAAAAACTTCTGCGTCACTATTGGGAAAGTTCAACATTAGTAAAATCAAGGTAATTGTTTGGAAGGGCATGAGGGCTGGGATCAGGAAGACATTTCAAACTTCTTGTCTTGGTACTGGAAAGTGCTAATTAAGGTGAATGCTTTTTTTATTGTCTCAACACATCCACATGTATGAAATAATTATTTAATTTATTTCAAATTGTTTCAATTTGACAGAACCAAATAGTATAAAAACTAGTATAGCGATCATGTGCTGTCACGTGGCACTTTTCAAATCTATTTTAATTCAATTCTATGACAATTAAAAAAGATATGAGTAAGAAATATAATAGTTAAAATTTTGTTGTAAAAAGTTTTTTTTTTTTTTAGTGAAAATTGCATTTTCTCGTTTATGTATTTTTAATTATTTTGACAATAACATATCTTTTTTATGAACAGTATAGTTTATAGAATAAAAGTTGATGGAAATTAAAAATATTCATAAAAATTATAATAATTTGAATTGAAAAGGAAATAATTATTTTTAATAAAGAAAAATCCCTTTCCTTATTCATGTATTTTTTTTTTATGAAAACATGTTTTTTATCTGAAGCATAGTTTTTTTTTTTGTGGCATAAAATTTATTATGATGGTGAAAACAAGCTTTAATAAAAAAAATACCAAGAATTTATTATTTTTACACATTTATATTAAAAATAATATAAGAATAATAAATATGCATATTAGGTTACTGCAAACTCAAGGCACACATGAGCCTAAAAGTCCAGGTCCACGCACTTTTGGCTTTCACTTTAGAAAAAATAGATGGATGACATATTGTGTACCCTAATATTTTTAAATAGTTAAAGTGACGTGTTGGTTGCTCATGCTCAATTTGACCTTCAAAATTCAATTTTTAATTTCTTGTCACCTTAAAACATCGTAGGAACCTCAAAACCTCATTTTCAATCCAAAGACACCATTTAATCACTTAAAAAATAGAAAATAAACTGAATTAAAAAAAAAACTTTATGAATCCTAATTGTTTTTTTCAACATTGTTAGGGCATAAAACCACCTACATTGAACTTCCCGATCTAATATAAACATGACACTAAATTTGATTTTTTTATGGTCAAAATAGCTAGTCGTGATCTTTCTCTCTTCTCTTCCTTTATTATTAACGTTCTCTCTCATCTATGAGAATCTAACGAATGAAACATATTAACCTAAAACTGCAAGGATAAATATGAAAAAACAAAAAACTTCAAGTATCAGATCGTAAAACGTTGTAGCTATAATCACTATATTTTATTAGTATTCTTTATAATATAATTATAATTGTAATTTATAATTATAATAAATAAAAGAAAGATGATGTTGGTATTATTAAAGAATTATCTCAACCCAAAAGTGTAAATAATTAGGTAATATCATAATATATAATTTATATTATTGTCTAATATATTTTCTTAAGTAAAAGTACTTTGAACTTGAAATTTGTACAGGCTCAATCTACCTTGAACATAATTTTATTAATTAGAATGGAGGTGACAGGATCTGAACTCGTGACTACTTAGTCAATAAAATTTTAAAATTAAATCAAAGAAACATCTCAACCCAAAAGCTTGAGTTATTAAGTGAGATTCCAAGATATAATTTATATTAAGTATATTATGTATAAGCTTTTGTTTAGTAACATGAATACTGGAATAAACTCCTCTTATGTAACAAAGGAAGCATGATTCTTTTGGCAATGTTTTTTTTTTAAGGAATAGTGCAAGATATACTACTACATTTTTTATGCAACTTATAGCGAGAAGATAGAAATATGAAACTTTTAAATTTAATAATGTTATTCTTATAATATCTCTCTTCCAAATAATACATAAAGATGTTTATATATATCAACTTAAATCCAATCTATTTAGGAAAACCTAAATTATATAAGATTCGACTTCTAACTAAAAAAAATTAAATTAAAACCTTATAACTTAACTATAAAATAAATTTAAAAATAATTTTTAAAAAGTAAATATAATTTACTATATCAATCTGATTGATTAATTAATCTTACGGTTGTTTATTTTTAAATATGGTTGATTTTGTTAAAAAATCTTGTTGACATGTTCAAATTTCGTTATAAAAAAAGTTAATGAAGAAAATTAGATGGATAAAATTGAAAACAAAACTTATGTATTTTAAAAGTAAGAAATGGAACACAATCAGGTATAGTTTAGCAGTTTATGTATCCAATTGATTTCTTCAATAAAACAAATTTGAGTTCTCATAATTTTAGTTTATTTGGTAATTATTATATAATGAAAAAGAGTTGCCTCCATTGTGCAGCCTCAAGTTCAATCAACCATAAAAAATAAAAATAAAAATAAAAATAAAAATAAAAATGATAAAATCAAGATGTTGAAGTTTTGATCGGTTTACCCAAATACCTTGATATGGTTTCACTTGAAAGTAACTTTAAAATAGAAATATGTGTAGCCAAAACAGCATTATTGAAAATTAACTATATAGTAATACTATAGCAATATTTTGAAGAACAGTAATCCATTATAAGGCAAGTATGATATTGCTAGCATTGTATAATTGAAACTAGTATATTGGTACGTGCTCCATTACGGGTTAGATCAATTTTTTTTTTAAATGTAAATAAAATATTAAGAGAACAAAGAAATTTTTAACAATGTTATTAAACTTGACCAAGTGGGTTAATTTTGAAACCTCCTGACTCAACTCTTGTCTAACTCAAGTTTTTAATTAAACCGTGTGAGAGATAGCTCGACTTAAATCAATCAATCATAGGTCTAAATGCAACCTTGATAATCGATAAAAAAAACTTTAAGATGATAATTTTTTTAAAAAAATATTAAGATAATGATAGATTGGATCGATCTCGATCCCCCCGCACCTCGGGTCATGGACTCTATTAAATTTAATAACTTTTTTTATTTAATTATATAATAAAAATAAATATTCACAAACTTGAGTACCAACCTAAAAATAGACATTTATTTGAGACAATTATCCCTAGAACGTAAACAAGAATCAATAATACGATTCATTTCTGAACTAATTCAATATTAAATGATAAAATTGAAAAATAATAAATTAAAAACAATTAAATTATGAAAAACAAAAAAAAAAGTATCCTATTGGTGGGTAAACTTCTCATTGTGAATTGGGTAAGTCGAATTAGGATGTCAAATCTATGAACTGAGTTATGGACTCTATTGAGATTATAATTTATTTTTTGAAAAAAAATTATTTTTTATTTAACTATATGATAACAAAAATAGATGATTGTGAAATCAAAAACCAACCCAATACCGAGATGTTTTGTTAGATCGTGATAACCTCATAAAAGGCGAAATAAAACTAATTATGAAACTAAATTCTCAATTAACTCAGTATCTAAGGATGGATAAAAAAACTAATTTAAAACGTTAAACTTGTCAGACTCGCGAATCAAGTCAATCATTCAAACCTGTGAATGGGTCTATATACTTTATAAAGTTTAATAACATAACTTTTTTTATGAAACTATATATATATTTTTTTACTATATGAGAAAAGAATAGGTGACAAAAAGGTCAGGTTTAATTTTTTTAAAAAAAAACACTCCACCAAACAATAAAAACCAGGGCAACCCGGGTACTATAGAAAACCTGCAAATCATACTAACCTCATAGAAAATTAAAATAAAAAGAAACAAATTATAAAGTCAAATTCTCAACCATTCCAATATTAAAGGATGAAATCAACAAAAATAAATTTGAAAAAAAATCATAACAAAAATTCAAAAATAAAAGGAAAAAAAGAAAGAAAGCAAAACACTGTGGATTACTATTGTTATTGACAGTGCAATGTATGTAGGTGAACAATAATTTCCTCACACCCTTTAATTTTTGTTATTTTATAAAGTTTAATAACATAGCTTTTCACTAAAACTATTTTTTTAATTATATGAGAAAAAAATAAACTACAAAAAAGTCAAATTCAATTAAAAAATAAAAAAAAAAACTCATTAAACTCGTAAACCGAGGTAACCTGAGTTACTGGCAAACTTGTAAAACAGGAAAAATAAAAAGTTCTCAACAATCTCAAATTTAAAAGATGAAATTGACAAAAAAAAATCAAAAAAAAAAATTCAAAAAAAAAAAAACAAAACACCGTAGATTACTATTGTAATTCATAGTGAAATGGATTTTGGGTGAACAATGATTTCCTCCACATCCGTTAATTTTTTCATAAAGTTTAATAACATAATTCTTCTCTAAAATTAATTTTTTAACAATATAAAAAAAATAAATTATAAAAAAATCAAGTTGAATTAATAAAAAAAAACTCATCAAATATATAAACTAGGCCAACTTGGGTTCCCTCAACAAAACGCTAACATCATAGAAAGACAAAATGAAAAGAAAAAATTACAAAGTTAAATTTTTAATCATTTCAATATTAAAAAATAAAATCAACAAAAATAATTTTAAAACAATTATAATAAAAAAAAGAAAAGGAAAAGAAAAAAATATATGTTAAAAAAATATAAAAAATATTATAACAATTCACAGGTTTTTCAAAGAAAACGTGTTTTTCTCGCATTTTTTTAGCTTTTTATATAATATAATAATTTTTTTTACCGTCAATATTTTGAAAAGTTTGATATGACAAGGCACGTAGTCAAAGAAATCAAATTGAAAAGTTGCCTAAAACATATAGAAAAAAGTAATCTGAAATTCGGTCAGTTTGACAAGCGTTTTGGTGACGCAGCTAATGAAATGTAAGAATAAAGAAAAGAGAATTTTCAAAAGAAAAATAATAGATAGACTCTAATTGATGATTTTATTTTCTCTTTTAATATTCTATCCTCAAAACAAAATTACAATTCTATTAAAAGAAAACAGAATTTTCAAAAGAAAAATAATAGATATACTCTAATTCATGATTTTATTTTCTCTTTTAATATTCTATCCTCAAAACAAAATTACAATTCTATTAATTAAAAGAAAACAGAATTTTCAAAAGAAAAATAATAGATAGACTCTAATTCATGATTTTATTTTCTCTTACTAACCTTTACAAAACATAAATAGTCAGAGTTTTAATTCAAATAGAAAGTAGCATGTAATCCAAAAATAAAACTAAAAATTCAAAATTAATTAGAAAACTAATAAAACTGCAACTTCATGAGCTATTCTTTCTTTAAGAATTATGAGGTTGTGTGGTTATACCAACTCTCTTCTTTGACTTTAAAACAACATTATTGAAAATTAACAGTTGCGCAAAGAATCATGAGGATCGATGATACTGCTAGCGTGCATTAATGTATGATGAATTTATTTATTTTAAAGTCAATCTTTTGAAAAGCTTAATATGACAGGGTGCCTAAAGCCGCACGTAATCTCAAATTTGGCCAGGTTGAAAAGCGTGCGAAAATGAAAGGCGTACACTGAGTTGGGTTTAACTTGAAAAGAAGGAAATGACATGCAAGCAGGTATAGTTTGGTCGTGTATTCGATAACTTTTTTTTAATGAAACAAATTCGAGTACCAGTAATTAATTTTAGCTTATTTAGTTTTTTTTTTTATAATAATCGAAAGATTTATTAAAATCTCATGGCCACCATGAAAATATAAAGTTTTTTTTGCATAAAAATACCAAAAAAGAAAAGGATTAGAAACAAAAGAGGTCCTACAACATGGTACCATATAAATATTTAATATTGTCTTCTGGTATTTATCCAGCTTCAAATACAGTCAGCACTAATATGGAGATCATTACCTGTGTAAGAAAAATAAGACTCGCAATTTCTTAACCAAAGTAGATAAACGATAAAATGCCAGAGAAAAGCATAAGTTCAAATTTGGTTTGACATCATTGAAAACCAAATTATTTCTTGTGAATCACATGCTCCAAGAAATACCAAAAGAGAGTAGTTGCCAGGTAGATAGTCTATTAACAGGATTAGCTCCCAACAGCATGCCAAGGTATACAATATATATAGGCAAAGATGCTTGTCTACAAAATGCATTGTTTTCCAGAGTTAAACAATAGTTTTCATCAAGATTAATCTCAACAACTTAACTGATCTTATGAAAGTTAATTTTGAGACCAGAACACAATTCAAACCATTAGAGAATTCGCTAGCAAGCATAAACACTAGGGTATCATCAGTATAGTACTACAAGTGAGTGAAATACTCTCCGTATTGCAATTTTAGACCTGTGAATAAACCAGCCTCTGATGTATGGTGAAACAAGACTGCTAATCCTTCTACCGCAATGCTAAACAAAAATGGGGATAACGAATCACCTTGATGAATTCCTTGTGTGACTTGGAACTCTAGAGTAAGAGACCCATTTAACAAGAACTGATAATTTATCAGTAGAAAAACATGCATACATTAAACTTCTCCAATTAAATCACAAGTTTGTAAGAACAATTTGAAGAAGTTGAACCTGCAATATTTAAGAATTTACTACTACAGTCTCCTGTTAATAGAGTTTTATTAAAATCCCTAATCAAGAACCATGGGACATCAAAAGCTGACTGTAAAAGAGTTAAATCCCTCTAGAGACGCCTACGTAGCTGAATTAGTAGCCACATGTTGTCCATACAAAGCAATCCATCCAGAGTCGTATTCTACATATTTAACATTGAATTTAAAATTATCCCAAAGAGCAAGCAAACCACCCGAATGACCTTCTGAATCAATTGCCCACCATTTAACTTTAAAAGAGTTAAAACCGCTTTTAGAGACTTCTAAGTAGTCTACTTCTCATTGGAATTAAGAAGCTGACAGTCCATATCACCTCTTGCATTAGAGTCTGCTGAGTTTTTATTGTAGTCCAGAAGACTAAGGCCTAATCCTTGAAAAGAAATCACTTCATAATCCACCGAAGCAGGAGAGTTTGTGTTGATGCTGGAAACAGTCGCAATAGACAAACACATGATCTCTAGAAATAAAAAGTTGTAGTCCATTTATTCCGCATATTCAAGAGTCATACCATCTGTATATGTGCATTGTAGAGTCATATAGCAACTCAAAGTTGTCCATATCAGCAGCAGCAATAAAAGTATTCCTATCCATGTCATATTTCGTAGCCACATCACTTGGTTCAGACTCTAGCTCAGCTGACTCATCATCGTCATCTTGGTTGAGCAATAGCATGAAGGTCTCCATGGTATATGAGATAGATGCACCATATGGATAATAGAGGGAGTCTATTTCCATGACCTTGATACAATAATCATCTCCATCCAAACATAAATTAACAACCATATTGAGATCATCCACAAACATAGTGCCAATGAGAAGACACAAAGCATACAATGAAGAAAACTTTAAGCTAATCTGAAAGGTAGTTTAACTGGTCAGACTTTAGGTTTGTTCTCCGATGGTAACGAGTTTGAGTCCTTTCAGGGCCACTGGAAGATTACATGGTTATTAACTTTAGGGCCCGTGAGATTATTTAAAATGCTTGCAAGCTGGCCTGGACACCACATTGATTAAAAAAAAAAAAAAAATTAGGCTCACTTTGTCATAGCCAATAATTCTCCCATAACCATGTAAGAATTTTGAAAAACATTCTACATTTCACCCAACTATTGGAAAATTCATGATAGATACCCAAGCTAATTTGTCAATTGCACATTCTGATTTTGTCCATGGACTAACCTTGTCAAAGAACTTGTTCCACTAAGATAAATTAGTATCCAAAGCTGCCATCATTGAATTAGAATCATCAAATAAAATTAGAACTTGTGAAGCCCCAAGAAAACAAAGTCCAGAAAAAGCAAATCATCTTGTCGCAACCCCGACTGTATCAGGGAATAATCTACCCCATCATAAGTCCAACCAACCAGGCTATTACGAAGCCATAAAATATCGTACTCTTTTGAGCCAAGAATCACCAGATTCACAGCAGGAAGATTAGCAACAAGAGGCACCTTATCTAAAGAATGTTCTAGTGGAATAGTATCGGCAGACATAGTACTCAAAACATTTGCATAGCTTCTATCATCTCTCAATTTGATTGGTATCTGAACTCTAGTTATGTTTGGATTCCTCTTCATAATTAATGACTTTACTTCTAAGCTCACGTAGATCATATTTATCAATATTGGCTATAAGTTTATAAGAGCCAAATCATAAATCATTAAGCCTATCAAGAAAAACACCATCAAAATAATTTGATCTTATAGATAAAAAAAAACCCTATCTTCTAGCAGCCCGGTTGCTCTTCCTGATGATTAAAAGAGAAACAACTTCACCAGACTTTATGAAAGCAGTCCTTAAAGAGCGATTATCCAATCAGCTAAGAAGCCTTTCAAAATAAATCTACAATGCCCCTGCAGTGGATTTGGTTAAACTCTGTCGACGAGTTGATATTTGGTGATTTTGGGAAGGGTTATGATAATGGAAGGCGAAGTTTTGGGTGGGAAAAGGAGGTTGTGTAGTGGTATAGGTGGGGTGTTGTGGTGGCTGGAGAAAAGGCATCTCTTTATAGGGTTTATGAAGATCATTACCTGTGTAAGAAAAATAAGACTCGCAATTTCTTAACCAAGTAGATAAACGATAGAATGCCAGAGAAAAGCATAAGTTCAAATCTGGTTTAACATCATTGAAAACCAAATTATTTCTTGTTAATTACATGCTCCAAGGAATACCAAAAGAGAGTAGTTGCGATTAACGCCTTCCTCTGAAACCCGCCTTTAATCATCATTGGCCATTGATGCAGTAGCTCATCAAGTGTGTGTGGAACACACCAATAGATCCCCCGTTATGAAAAAAATTTGGTCCATAATTTTCATGCAAATTGGCAATGAATCAACATATGATTTGAGCTTTCTATAACCATTGTACGAAATAGACAAAAGGACTAAACCAAAGATAAGAGATGACAATGACATAAGAAAGATCTTGTACACAATTTATATTGAATGGCCAACCAAAAAAAAGTTTGAATCTTTAGAGGAGCCGCAGACTTTCAAACCTGTGTTTGAAAAGAGCATGATCCGCTACACTCTATGCTATCAATTAAAGTGGTACAAGATTTCACTGTAAATTTCTCATCTTTGCAAAGAGTCCACACCTTCAAATCCGGTTTAGTATGATGAAGCTCCATCTCTTAAAGAACCTGATGCAAAGACATTTCTTGCTCAATTTCAAAAATTCATAGTGTTCTCATCTAGTTTACATTCTACGCCCAATTACCATTTACCCATGATTTATTGTTGTTGTTCATGCACTTAAAATCTTGTATAATCTTGGAAACATAAGTTTATGAGAAGTTGTAACATGAGAAAAAAATAAATTATAAAAAACTCAAGTTTAATTAAAAAAGAAACTCATTAAACTTGTAAATTGATATAATTTGAGTTATCTTTACAAATTCAAAAACCACACTAACCTTATATAAAAATAAAATAAAAAGAAATAAATTACGAAACTAAATTTTAAAAATTTTATTTTTAAAAGATAAAATCGATATAAATAAATTTAAAAAGAAAAGTATTATAATAAAAATTCAAAAAACAAAAATAAAATACTATAAATTATTTTATATATAATCCACGGTCCAATAGATGTTAAGTACTTAACAATGATCTCCACGTATCCTTTATTTTTTTTTTATACTTCATAAAATATTTTGAAAAGTTTGAAATGACAAGGCACGTAGTGAAAGCAATCAAATTGAAAAGTTGCCTAAAACATTAAGAAATAAGTAATCTTAAATTCGGTCAGTTTGACAAGTGTTCCAATTCATGATTTTATTATCAAAAGAAAAATTAATTCGGTCAGTAATCTTAAACATTTAGAAAAAAAGTAATCTTAAATTCGGTCAGTAATCTTAAATTTTCAAAATAAAAATCATAGATAGACTCTAATTCATGATTTTATTATTTGAAATGTAATCTCAAATTTGGCCAGGATGAAAAGCGTGTTAGAAAATCAAAGGCGTCCACTGAGTTGGGTTTAACTTGAAAACTAGTAAATGACATCTAAGCAGGTATACATTTCACCCAAGCTAATTTTTCAATTGCACAATCTGATTTTGTCCATGGCCTAACCCTTTTATATATATATATAATAATAATAATAATAATAATAATAATAATAATAATAGAGAGTATATTGAAAAGCCTATAAAATCAATAATCAAAATAAAATACAGGGACATAGAAAAAAACTTAGAAAAAAAACTGATTTGTTTCAATAAAAACAAAGAAATTACTTAAGATTTTTTATTACATCACAATTTAATGTCATCAGAAGATCTTAAGATATTATTTCTTGTATAAATAAAGTTTGAATTCAAAATAAGCAATCAAATAGCAACTCGACAAGAGATGATGGAGAAATAATCAAATAAATTTATAATTATCTCATCAAAATCAATTTTGTTTTTTAATAACCAAATACTCCAAATAATACTACTGAAAATCAGTCTTCAAACTAACCTTTATAATGTATCTTGCACCATTCTGGCCATCCATGGCCTAACCTTGTCGAACAACTTGTTCCACTAAGATAAATTATTATACATCAAAAGCTGCCATCATTGAATTAAAATAATCAAATAAAATTACAACTTGTGAAGCCCCAAGAAAACGATGTCCAGAAAAAACCAAATCATCTTGTAGCAACCCCGACTATAGCAGGGAATAATCTACCCCACCATAAATCCAACCAGCTAGGCTCTAACGAAGCCATAAAATATCATACTCTTTTGAGCCAAGAATCACCAGATTCACAGCAGGAAGATTAGCAACAA
>Ga0325414_1000833_pt1 | contig 27534 bp, 19 predicted proteins | sample PopdelMetagenome_8_FD_206183 | JGI IMG/M metagenome (GOLD analysis project Ga0325414, IMG submission 206183) | Populus deltoides microbial communities from Bellville, Georgia, United States - Leaf-PdKOR-R3 | ecosystem: Host-associated > Plants > Phyllosphere > Phylloplane/Leaf | place: USA... | reverse complement strand
TTGTAGCACAATAAGTAACCTAGCTAGTTATTACTCGTGCAAATCGCTCTTGGTTTCTGCATAAAAATTAGCTTTTTTTTTACAAGACTAGGAAATCGAGAAGCAACTAATTTGTTTGGTTATACAATTTCATTTTCCTTATTGTTCTTTGTTTTGTTTTAAGGGTTTTTTTTTACCAAACTAACACAGTTTGGTAAAAGATATAAGCATATAGCATGCACAAGAAAAGTTTTAATGAAATAGCACACTTTCATACAATAATGAATATGATTATTGGTTTTGTCAAATAATTATGAATGAGAATGGCAGTTGAATTATAAAACCAATAATGGGAAATACAATTGTGTTATTAACCAAAACCTTAAACTACCATAACTCCAAATTAATCCTAAACTACCTTAACTCCAAATTAACCACAAACCAAACCTCAAATTAACCCTAAACCAAACCCTAAAATACTCTTACCCCTAAATTAATCTCAAACAAAACTCATAATCCCTAACCATAAACATTAACTCTAACCTTAAACCTAAAATTATAAATTTCAAAACCTTAGGGACTTTAAACCCCAAATTCTAAAATCCAAAACTCCAAACCCAAACCTAAGTCCATAATCTCTAACCTTAAATCTCAAATTCTAAAATCCTAAATTCTAACATCCAAACTCCCATCCTATAAACCTTGAACTTAAACCCCAAATGAGTGTAATCCAAAACCCTAAATCAATATCTTAACATAGTGTTGAATAAAGTAAATGATGTAAGAGAAAGTTTAATAAGAAGTTCAGTAATTGATGTTGTTTTTGTTCGTTATTGAAATCCAGTAACTGATGTTGTTTTTGTTCGTTATTATAACGGTAATTGGTGTAATATTTTAACATTGTTTAACTTAAGTGTTTGTACAAACATGAAAGGACATCTGAACCCCAACTATATAGTAAAATGAAGTCGAAGTCCTCCAACAATGGTGGGTAGAACAAAAGGCACCGTATCCCGTTAAAATCCATGAAGAGTATGTTGTTAAACATATAAAGTATATATGTTCTAGCATATCTATATAACAATGGCTTAAAATCCACATCAAATCATTCAATATGTTAATTGTATTATTAGTTAGCATTATCATATCATCGTAGAATCTAATCATTAATATGAACAGGTGATTCAGAGAAATTGTTATGAAGCCATCTCATACATAAAGTGTTCTCTTTAAACATTTTAAGAGAAGGGGTGCTCGTTCAAATACCTGTTTGCATAGAGCAATCTTATTTCGAATACCCACAATACTAAGTGCTCGCCCATTTATAGACAAGCTAAACAAAACAACAATGTCTTATAATATAGACGTCATCTCACCTACTTAAATATGGAATGTACGAGTCTTCCTTCTCCATCTCTCAATAAGTGCACTAAGCAAGTCAATATTTATCTTGATATGCTCCAAACAAGTGATGCAACAAAAAGTTTGCTTGCATGATTAATGGGATCAGAACATCTAAAAGTGACGTCAATTTCTAGAACTGACAAAACATCTTACCTAAATCCTGCAAAACCAAAAAAATATTAAATGTCTTAATATAAATTATAGGATATCTAATGAATATGTTATTATAATTAGCATAATATTTTCAATTTGTTGTGATATAAAAACAAACTTGCATTCTCATTCCATATATATGGTCTCTGAACCATACAACTCCTACATATGTAGAATAAAAGGGTTAACCAAACCAGATTCATATACTGAAAAACCTTACCTCTACGTGTAAATGAAGAATTACCTCATATATATGGCATCCTAACTAAGGGTATATATAAAACAAATATTTGATAACATCAACACAATAAAATGCAAAATCAAATTTGATACATAACAAATTATCAAACACCACATGAACAATCATAAATCAAAATTTAAAATTTCTCAATTCAACAATGAAACCTATAAAAGTAAGAGAAAAGGAAACTATTTTACCTTGATTTTCTAATAGATAGGTAGTGGTTTTGTCGGTTGTCATGGTGAAGAGACCGAATAAAACTGATTGAGCTAATAATTTGTTTTGGAAAAATAGTAAAAAGATACGTGGAGATGAGGGGAAGATGATTTTGATGTTTTGATGGAGAATTGAAGGTTATTTTAGTGGTAGTTTTTTTCTTTAATAGAGCGGCGGCAATGAGAGGCTGAAACAGAGTTTTCATATTAATTGTAATTGTGATTATGAATCATGATTATAAACAAATATGATAATAAGAATTGCAGTTGTATTCAAATCACGCTATTTTTCAAGTATCTTTTCAACATGTCTTATTTTTCCAAAATTCTACACTAACCATGTCATTTTTAAAAAATAATTCCTATTTTTTAGTTATGATTTGCCACATGTAGGATTCATGACAGGGTAGCAAGTTAATTAATCCTCTACCCGACCATTTTGTTTTGTTTGATAGGCATCGATTTCCTCTCTTTATTCTATCACTATTTTTATATCTCAAAGTCATAATGAAACACAAAATAAAAGGAACAAAAACAATATTTTTTTTTAAAAAAATCAACACAATTTGGTATATGTTACGATTGAAAAACACAATATTTTAAGATATTGCTCATAGAAAATGCAATATTTCTAAGAAATTATTAAATAAATTGGCACAAATTATAATAAGAAGATAAGATAGAAAAGATTAAAGAGATCTTGAGGCACTTATAACCGATTACAACACCACAAGTACCATAAAAAAATATCTTGATAAGACAAATCCAACAACAATAAGAACTCACTTGCCTTTGAACAAATAGAGGGACCAATCATGTCACCATTGATAATCTTTCTTGGTGTCGTTGGATTTGCCTTATTGAAATTTTTTGAATGATACCGATTGTGTCGTAATTGGAATTTCGATGTCTTTAAGATCTCTTTCTTTTTTCCTTTGTTTTTTTTTGTCCCATCCTTTCTAGTTGTAATCTGTGTTGGCTTATTTAACAATATATTTGAAATACTGAGTTTTTTATTAGAAACATCTTAGAATATAACATTTTTTAATTGCGACATGTATCAAACTGTGCTATTTCATCAAGAAAAAGTTTACTTATGTTATTTGGGAAATATTTTTTTTAAATGGTGTTAATAAGTAAAAATACTCAAAAAAAAAAAGAAAAAGAAAGTGGTGGGAAATTTGTATAAAAAGCAGAACCACTTCCAACTGCTTTTCCCGGGTCGCCTAAAATAGTATCTGACTCGATCGATTGTGATAAATGAATTAGTAACTAGCTGAGGCCTGGTTTGGTGATTGTCCAATAAGAAATTATTGAGATCTTCTCAAAACAAAGCACTGCCAGAGCGACCGTGGCCATGACCATGACCATGTACAGCACAGATGGCAATTGTTCGAGATGGAGTAGGACTCGTGAGCTTCATTTATCTACAGCACAGATGGCAATTGTTCGAGATGGAGTAAGACTCGTGAGCTTCATTTATCTCTGCCCATTACCATGTTTTATGATGACTGATGGGAGACAAACTAATGATGATTGATGACGGTAAAATTATAGATATAAAATAACTCGTTTCTTTTCAAACTAAAGCCGAAAAGCAACTAATAAATCAAATTGACTTTGAATTTTCCTCCCAATCTAATAACACAGCTATGGAAATTTCGCTGAACACAGCATTGTGCTTCACCGTACAAATGAATAGTTAAAAGACAACTTTGATTGCAAAATAAGCGAATAATTTGCTTCACAAGGGGCAATTATATTGCAAAATATTCCCAGTTGAATATCGATTTCTACGCATCCTGGTCAGTGTTTCCATTGCTTGAGAAGTCCTTCTCACTGCTGACGTTTTACTGTTTATATGATATACCATTTTCCGTGGAAAATTGCAAAGTGGAATACTGTGAAGAGAGCACGTGCGGCCAAAAAGTGAGCTTCCATGAAACCTCAGAGAGTCATAACCTGAGCTCAGGATTTTACAGATCAATCAGGGGGGAGAGCCAATTTGCATTGCATGTATCAGCCCATCGTAATTGAATGAATGTGTGCGGGCTACGTATACATATATTGCAGTAAACTTCATTGCTCTTTCATGTGTCCGTTGGCCACGATTGGAATTTTGACGGTTAGAGATTTTTTTAATTAATAATGCAACGAAAGGACATTTGACACTTGCAGGTGTACGGCAGTCTATTTCATGGGTGTTTTCTGGGAAATTCCCATTAAACTAGTAAAATTATATCACAAAAGATAGATCAACAGCTTCTTCATATACTGTCTTGGTCCTACGAACATCCTGGGAAAGAAACCCGCAGGATGTTCGTGCATGCATCTTTAAATCTTTTTCTTGTTTAAAGATAGAGGGTTTTCGCATCCATTAGAATATCAATCAAGATTCAGCATCTTTTCTGAATGATTCTGATGACGCATCTTCTTCATTGATTTCTTGCATCTTTAAAATGTAATGAATTTCCCCATATGTCTATGAAATTCAAATCAGAAAGTACGAAAAGAAGACAAATTTTCTTAACCATCAAGTGAATTCCTTATGAATAAAGATTTATATATGTTCTGGATTCAAGATCCTATATCTCATGTATGAATACTGTGTCCTTTTCTTAATTCGTACTGCTAACTGATTCAAATAAAGGGTAGAATTAGAAGATTGAATTGAGTTACTTATGAGAACCTTCAGGATGCAAATGGAAATCGGTGCTATACTGATTGCGCAAACCAAAGTTATCAAGACAGAAACAGCGAAAGGATAATATGGACAGCAGTAGCTAGAGTGGCAACTGGAAATCAGTTCCGATAATAGTACTCGGTGAGAAATTCCTTTTTACATACATATCTGTGACATAATACAACAAACATGAAAGGAAAACATAGTATGAAAAGCTGGCTGCCAAGGTCGACTCCCAGTGAGGTCGTCTAAGAGGCTGACCACCACCGTCCTCACAAATTCAAACCGAAGGCAAAACTCCAACCCTCTAGAGTCCTAGAGTGGCCCAAAAATGAATAATTACAAACTGGTACGCAGCATCATTTTCTTGAATTCTTCAAAATCAACAACCCCATCCAGGTTCGTGTCATACCGGCAAATCATACTTCTACAATCCTTACCAGTCTTCTCATCCCACAATCCAAGTTTTGACAACAAACTTTGAAGCTCCTCGCAAGAAATGAATCCGTCTCCATTAGAATCAAACACCTTAAATGCCTCAAAAAGGTCACATTCCTCCTTGTTGCGGCCTTCCTCATCGTCTGCTAGCACTGCTTCGTTGCTGGGATCATCGCTCTGCTTTGTTATGGAGTCGTAAAATAACGAGAACTCGTCAAAGCTGAGGCACGACTTCCCCACCGAAGACTCAAGCTCCTCTAGGCTAGAATGGACTCCGATGCTCTCGAGAAGCCAATTGAGCTCCACTGTACTCAAAAGACCATCACCATTTTTGTCAAGTTCATGGAAAATCCGGTGCAGGTCATTTGTTTTAAGGGGACACATGGTATACCTAGCTAGCTCTGGAATCACCGAACAGCACAAATAATGAGAGATTTAATTTGTGAGCATACTAGCTTGCACGTATTGTTGACCTAGCATTAAGGTGGACGAGGGTATATTTATAGATGCTCCATGGAATTTTTTTCTTATAGGGAAAAGGCACAAGAATGAAAATCCGATAGTATTTTTTTCTGGTGAAATAAGGATCAAGGAAGCTTGCAAGGAACTTGCTAGGAGTCATGATAGCTGAAAAGCCTCAAGTTTCTTTGGTTTTGAGCGTTTAATTTTTAAGAATTTTCGCTTATATAGTTGAAGTCCACCTTCTACAGTTTGACCTCCGAACGTATGGTTAAATGTGGTCCATATATAATTTTTCCATAAAAAAAATAATAATCTACATTTCTCGGCATCGAAATCTGATTTTTGAAGGACTTGGATATTTCGCATATTGGTACGCAGGAAAGTTGGACCAATAACAAGCGGTGCAAATCAAGGATCCTACGTGTGGCCTTGTATAAGTAGAACATTTATGTAGTTTGATTTTACTTCTGTTCCTTAGTTTTACACGTAATAACAATGACCAGAAATTATTATTATTTTTTTTTTTGGCGGCTTTCGTTCCAATTCAGAACAAGAAAATTGGTTCCTTTAGAAGACACGGGAAATCCGTGGGCGCAGGCCAACTTATAGATCCCTTCTTCCCTTTTCATTTTCACTAGCTTACCCGTATGCGCAATACTTTTTTGTTTCAGCTCTGTTTTTGCCATCTTTTCCCGGAAAAAGACACGAGTGTAATCGGCAAGATACACGACGAATCATTTGCAACCTTTCCGCAGCGTTGAATCCCATCAAAGGGACTTTCTATATACGCCGATAGGTTTATTCAGTTAGAATCACGACGTTTTGAGGGACAAAGAGGCTCTGTTCCTTCTTTTGTCCCTTTTAGGTCAGCGTCACGAGTAAACTTGAAACAACAAACCTCTGCGAATGCATTTTTGGTTCATGGAATTGCGAACGGTGTGGCTCGGAACAACCCAAGACAAACTCGGAATCCACAACTCGATTATTATTATTTCATGGATCTCGATTTGGTCAGGTCTTCTTGTGTCTTTGATTAAACATTTCAAAATCACTCTAGATCACCCGAATCAGCATGTGGGTGACCAAGAGCTCTCCTTGTCCAGAGAAAGGCAATGTTCACATGAATGTTTCATGCTCATAACAACACAGTCGAGCTTGGTTTTAGAAGTCCAACATATTGGCTCACATGCTAGTGGATGCCAGAAGTCACGACACAAAGGATTAAACCTCTTGGTTAAAAGATGAGAGAGCATCGATGTAGGAGAACATTCAGCATAATCTATTATTCCTTTCCCCAGAATTAGAAAAGGAATAAGAGAGACAACAAATTTTTTTATTTTTTTTAAAAAAGGAACACGAAATCAACAAAATCTTGGCAGCTCACATCACATCACCTCGTCATATCCATTCAAAACTATTTCCGGCCCAAACTTATTCATGGAGTAAGTGATGGTTTTTTAGTATCAGAGAAATAACTTGAAAGAAAACTGTGATTGGTCCTTCTGTATCAAGTTCGCCTTCTTCAAGCCTTCAATTCGAACTTTCCAGGCTCACTGAATTGCTTTTCCAGCTGCTCAATCTTTTTGAATCTGAAGCCCCTGATCCGTATTGCCTCAGGTACTGAAGTATCTTTGTAGTCAACTTTTTCCAGGAGCCAGCCCTTGTTCTGCACTGAACCTCCAGCTTTAACCTGTCAAAATATTCATGTTAGAAAAGTAGAGGAGGCTGCACATGATTTCATTTTCCAAACATACCTCTGCTTCATCAATAGAGTCAATCACAAGTGCCCCATCCAAGGAGAGATCTTTGACAAAGATATTCCGACCCTTAATAGCCATGGTAGATCTTTGAGTGATGGAGCAACTTCCACTAACTTTACTTCTGATATCAGCAAATGTCAATCCCCATGTTGGCTTCCATACAATGCGAGGCCACACTTCCACCTCTTGTCCATTGAAGACCTCTTTAACTGGATTATCCACTTGGACACCAACCTAGTTAACACATATATTAAGGGAGAATGAGAGAGAAAAGTTGAGCATTAAAAAAATGACAAATTATAAGAAAAAGGCTCACAAAAAACGAACCTTTCTAAGTATGAGGCTGTTTGCACGATAAATGGCCATTTCTCCAGAAGTTGCACTGTGATATGGATTCCCCTTTGGTACCTTCATTAGTTTTAATGGGGAAAAAAAAGTAATAAATGCTGTTCAGGACTTGAATCCCCAATCAGAAAGCTTTTCATGCAACGTCATACAGAGGTGAGCACAAAAAAGCATAAGAACCTTGAAATTGGAATTAAAGATAATCTGAAAATAATAATAAAAGCCTTGAGCAGTCGACTTCTACAACTGATTATTTACTTCAAGGGATGCTTTCTACTCTTTCACATGCTTCTGGGCATTTACTCTCTTGACCAGACAACAACTAGCCTTTTTCTTCTATAAAGAACGACATCGTTTCAAATAGCCATGCTAAGTTACTCTGTGATCTAATCTCTAATATAACAAACCCCTTGCTTCATAATCTCTCTGCATGTTTTAATAGAGGATTTGCAATGATAGAAGATAGCAGGATCGGAGAGGAGTATCTATATTTGGCTCCAGCAAGTAAGCCAAGCAGGATAACAGGAGCAATCAAGTAACTAACTTAAGGCATCTCAAACATTGCATGCATATGTATATGTCTGCTGTACCAATCAAGGCAATCTACAGAAAATTAAGTAAAGTACAGAACCACTCAAGAATTAACCTTCAGGCTTGAAGTCAAGTTGGAATAGGTGTGTGAGTAGGGTGAGGTATTAGGTACAAAGATCACCAATCAGAAAAGTAAAGATCAAGACTCTGAATTCAGCCTTTGAGCATCACTTCCGAAGCAGTCAAACAGTAAAATTCTTACAAACCTAATCCCACCAACCAAACTGGGCAGCTAAAAGTTGTCTACAGATATATATAGTAAACAAGTGGTGTATGCAATCCCCAGAAATTGACTCCATAGTCTGAAGGCCGGCGTAAGTTTTCTTTAGCACTATTGCAACTTCATTGGCCTATTTTAAATGGCACAAAATTGACAACTGAAACAATTAACAATGACCAACAATTTTTTTTACCTTGGCAGCATCCTCAGGGTTGTTCTTCACAGGTGCATAAGCAAGCCATGTATCCATCACCTAAGCAAACACATAAGAACTAGTTTAATGAGCACTACACAGATGGCAATACCTTAATTATCAATGTTATTGCCAAATGGTGGAAAAAATGTTCAATTGAGAATACATAAAAGACTGAGTTCAACAACAGACAAAAGGGCTCAAGTCCTAGGGCAGGACTATCAATAAGGTAGCTGAAAATCCATGCTCTTACAAAGGTAAAAATGGTTACCGTAAATCCAACTCTTGCTGATGGAGGCAGTGTTTTTGGATAATCTTGCATCATGCATTCCAGTCTAGTTGAAGATTTAAATGAAGTTTTGCAGGCATCTTTGTATCTGCAGGAAGAATGTATAAAACAAATGGGCTGATATAGAATTCAGAAATGCCTTTTTATGCAGTAGCATCATGTTTCAGAACTAAAAAAAAGAAGGGGGCCGGTAGATACAAGTAGGAAGAATTACTTTGGGTTAACAAACTCCTTTATTGCACCTCCTGTTTTTTTGAGCTCCTCAATATAAGGATCAAGCTCCAGAATCAACTGTGAAAGGAATTACGATGCAGAAAGCAAGCATAAGCATGAATTATTCAATGGACATCAGAATATAAAATATAATCACCAAAAAAGTGATGGCAAGCTACACCAATTCCAATGATATCTCATATATGTTATACCAAAAATAGTGTATATTTCTAAAAGGAAAAGACATTTTTATATTGCTGCTAAATATTTTAGGATCATGAACAAGTACAAAACATGTCTGCTTTCTGCAGGATCATTTTTCTACATTTTTGGTTCTTCTAGGCAATTTCATTCCATTAACATTGTGGCCCAACATGTGAAGACAATGCACATTGAAACATTTGCGCTTCCAAAGATTATGTGTGTCTGAAATAAAAGGCTAGAGGATGGTTGGCAGGAGAGAGTGATATGAAACAATGGAACCACATGCAAGTACATGACAACTGTTCTCATCACAGTACACTTTAAGCTGCTACTAATAAAGCCAATATATAGAAATCCATATCAAAAACAGAAAAAAACTAACCTTTTTTAATCTGGAATTGCATTATTATACATCAAGTAAAGATAATATCAAATAAGCAGCAATCGCAATTCGAGAAAATTAACGAGCACAAGTTGTTCGTTTAAGTATGATGGAATTCTGTAAGAATCTGTAAGAAATTTACTTGGTTTATATTTCCTGGGAAAGGAGAATAGCCTGTCTCGCAATTGACATCTCCATCAGGAAACCCAGTTGCTCTAAGCAGAGGATCAAGTTGATTGTATTCCACATTAATCACCATGGACCTTCCTGGAAAATCAATTTCACTCAGACATTAAGAACTTACACAAAAGCATAAGATATATCAGTCATTATTTAGAATTTATATCTAATGGGTTATCAAAAAAAAAATGTTTGAAAGGGTATTTGCTTGGAGTCAGAAAAAATACAAGCACAACCTTCGCTCAGCAGAATAGATCACGAACGCTAAAGTACATGTATCCTTTATTTTTCTTAAGATAAAGCATGTGTATTCCATGAATGTTTGGAAGAATGATCTTGCATACCATCAATATGAGTAAGCTTGGTAATGCCTCCTATAGCTTCTTTAGCTTTGCGAGGGACAGCAAGAGAGTTAACATGGTATCCCTTAGTGGCACTGACACCAATTGAAGCTGGAATTGCCTACACACAATCATGTAAAAACATAAAATTTGGAGTTTTCATCCAAATATAAATGTGAAATAAAATGTGTTTGCATAGACAATCATAAGGCGTTGAAGTAACCAAACCTTGAATAGAAGTCCATTTGTATCTTGGAAAAATAGAACCCATCTCAAACCAGCATCATGCCTAAAAAGGTGATGGAAACACAACAAAGATCAGAAGACTAAGGACCTACAAACTGCTAAACAAAAACTCATATGCAAGCAAGTCATGTAACATGGTGACTATGTCTATTCCTATATGTGCATGCATAAGAATATGCCTGATGATGCCTTTATACTCTTATTTTACTTTACTAATCAGTAAGGCCAGAAATCCTACTAACAAGGCATCAGGGGTCACCAGTCATTCCATGTGTAGGATCAAAAAACTTCAATTTTTACTGCTTTGAAAATTAGAAAACAAAACAAATAATCATCAGAGCTTAAGAAATCCTCCTCGTTAACCAAAGATTGTCATGCAAAACCAGAATATATACTCTTAACACAAACATCCTTCAAAAAGATGAGAGGATATTCCAGGGTCTTATTTTTATTTAGCAGCATAATTATTCTAAGGGTTTCAATGGACTTTTTGAAGGGGGCATGATCAAATCACATGCAAGTTCTTATGGCCACACATTAAACAAACACTCACACACAAATATATATTTATATATATATATATATATATATATAGAGAGAGAGAGAGAGAAGAAAAGAAACTAAATAACCATTGAGGCATACCATTCATAAAGAAGGCCGCTTGAGTAGAGAAGTGAGTGAACATCACCATGCCCATGAGGTTTTGTCTACAGCAAAAAGATAAAGGTTAAGAGAACACAAAATGATCACAAGCATTATATAACAGTCAAGTTTTTGGCATTTACATAATAGCTACCTGAACTCGAAATTTGTTTTGCGGATCCAAAGCAAGTCTGGCATCATTATCCTCTAAGCATGCAACTTTTTCCTAAAATAAGTAATAAAATAACATATTCATATACATATTTTGCATTTTGAACTAGCTCTCCAATTAGGCATCAACGACTAATATGTTACCTGCTTGAGAAGTTTTACTTGAGTAGGTTTCATTCCAAAATAAGAATTTGATTCTAAAAGCTCCACTGTGCGTGCATGTGTATCATCTGATGTCATGATAACAAAAGGAACCTCTTTTTTCTGTCCACCTATAATTTACAAAAACAGAGGTTACTTGGAAATGCTAGAACTATTTAACATGATAACCATCATCTTTTACTTTTTGAAGAAGGAAGGTTGAAAGTAGCTAGCTTTGACTAAAAGATACTCAAAGACATGGCAAGGTAATAGGCTTTGGGTGACAAACCCTGTGTCATTCTATAGCTAGCTTCCTGAAGAGCCAGAACAGATTCAATATAGCACTGTAAGAAGCATGTTCCTGTTATGGTCTCAAATGGAAGAGCCACCTGAAAGGGGAAAAAGAAATTCAAAGATTTTTCAACTAATCCAGATCAACATAAAGTAAATATGTTAGCAGTATCATTGTTCACCTTTATTCCATTATATCCAAGACGCTCACCAAGCCCACCAGCAACAAGAACAAATGCAGCATTCTGGGCTTCTTTTACGCCTGCCTCTTCAAATTTGATAAAGTTTTCATCACCATAACTCAGATTTTCACCGGTAGGAACCTGCAGCGTTTTTGCTTTCATATCAACCAAAGTTCTACTTGTTTATATTTTGCTAAAGAGGCACATCCAAAAGGCCATCACTTATGTGCAACAGATGTATAGAATTTTCTCTTTCTGTTCCCCATTTTGGGATAATTTATTGATGATGCATGGAATTGCTAGTGTGCTCCAAGTATTTCAAAATTTTCATATTTTAACCAATTGATGAATTACTTAAACGAAATTCAACATGAACCAATGCAATGAAATTTAAATAAATTTGAAACCTAAACGAAATTTATGGAGCACAAATGAGTAGGTCAGCCATTGAAAAAGTGAAATATCTATTAACTTACCGAAGGTGTAAAGCCATCAAAAGGGTTCTTTCCTGCTCTAGAATCTGCTAAAAGTTCTCTAGCAGTCTTAATATACGATGCCAAGCCTCCAGGATAGCTCGAATTGAGCCGAGTCACCTGCAACCACATGACCTGAACGTTACTGCACAGTCAAATTGTCCGTAGAAGTCAGAACTGAAAACTCAAACTCATAGTTTACATTAATAGGCAAAAAACATGTATAAAAAAGGCAGCAAAGTGTAACAAATCCATATTCAAAAGGATGTCCAAATTAATTTCTTCTCAACAAAAGATCAGACATTCAATTTTTACTTACACGGAAACTAGATTTCTTCTCAAATCAAATTATACCAAATTCAACATCGTTCTTTTTCACAGTGCCATTGTAATTTCTAATTTAACTCGCCAAAAAATATTAAAATTATAGTTCAATTCTAAATCCAAATCCACATCGCAAACAGCTAAACAATTCGCATTTTCTTGTCAATAGATCCACCCAAGGAAGAAAATCTCAGCTGAATTCCAAATGAAAATGAAAAAAACCTGATCAAAAAACGCTTTCTTCTCGTCATCATCAACACCGGGCTCTGGCCAATGCTCAAACAAATGAGACTGTCCTTTCTCCACTAACATCTTCGCCAACTCAACCTGCCATGTCACCACCACCACCACCACCAATTACAATCAAAATGAACTGCAAGATGATGTTCACACAATACACGCATGTGTGGATATATAAAAAAAACAGACATGTACCTGTTGAGGGGAGAGGAGGTGAAGGTTTTTGTGGAGATTGGGAAGAGAGGAAGCAAAATCGCCATTGATATTAAGCTTCGAGAGAGATTCCGTCGCTACAGCTGCTTCCATGCTGAAGAAGAGTCTGTTTGTTTTGTCTTGCGGATTGATAAGGAGGAGGAGGAGGAGGAATCGGTGACACGGTGATAGATATTTGAGGGAGGTTGAGTTGGAGTTACGTGAATAGAAACCAAATTCCACTTGCCAATGTCTATCAGAGAGAGAGAGAGAGAGAGAGAGAGCTGAGGAACATATGTAATTATTATTTATCTGATGGGATGGTTACAAATCAGACCCCCAATTATTATTCACTTCACAATCCAGTCTATACTGTTTTCTAGAACACCCCCAATTTTACGAGGTTAAATATTGTTTTCACAATCTAGTCCCTTGAAGTCTTAGATACTTTTTAAATTTTAAATTAATATTTTTTATTTCTTTAATATATTAATATAAAAAATTAAAAAAATATATGTTAAAATAAAAAATATTTTTAAAAACAATCAATCAAATTAATAAAAACTAGTCACATGACAGATCATGCTAATCCAAGTAGACTCATCTTTTGCTTTTTAATATAAGATCCTTCAAGCACTCGCGCTTATGCTTTTCATGTCCGTTTAAGAACATGATTAGCTTTCTAGGAAAAGTAGTTATTTTGGTGAGCTGTCATAAAAAGTGGTGTCGCTGTTTTTAGTTTTTCGGGTAATTGTTACTTCACTCTCTTCAATCACGAGCCACTTGTAGTCCGTACATGTGTAGCTTGATTCTGGGAACAACCCCTCGAAGGGAATTAGGCATATGCTCCGGCTCAGCTATCCAGAAAGAATACTCTTAATTCAATTATTTTGGTTTTCTTCAGGGAAAAAAAAACAGTTAGATTTTATCATGTTAATGGGGTCATTAAAAACCTTTTAGATCAAACTTCAAACTACAAGTTTTTTAAATTAATATATTGAATTACATCGAATTTAATAGCTTTTAGTTAATATATTCATGCTTTATAATGGTTCGATACCAAATTTTAAAAATATATATATATAATATTAAATATATAAAGAATGTTTTAAGTGAAACGAGTTTGACAAACATCTCAAATATAAGCAAAGTGGTTTTGACAGTTATGTCAGACCCAAATGTTTTGGATCTGATAACCAAACTCAAACAAATTGATTGAGGCACACATACTAAATTCAAATGTTTTGGATCCGATAATCATGCTAGATCTAAACTAATTGAATTTAATAGGCATATCAAGTCTAATTTTCTTTTTATTATTTAACTTTTTTTTATAATTTTACATGTAAAATATTATACTAGAAGAATTTTATCAACCGCACCGTCGATTGGTTTATAAGCTGGAATATGCTTTTGATGTTTAACATGTCTTCTTTTACTGTATTATTTATTAAAACAAATAATCAATATGAAAGATTCATTTTACACATGTACACAAATCATTCATAGTAACAATATAATTATTATTTTAACAAAAAATCAATGAACTTGTTAATAAGGTAACACAGTCTTTTCTATAGAATCCACTAGTTGATATAAACAACTTGGTCTTTTTCACATTTAAAAAGCATATTACCTTAAAAATAAAATTTCTCAAACTTCCATCTAGGAGAATTTTGTATTTTCAAATAAGTTTTTTAATGCTTATTGTCTAAAAGATGATTTGATATTTTAATAAATATAATTATTATTTTCAAAATAAAAATGATTGGTGTGTAAAATAGAAGTTTCAACAAGTAGAAGATTTTTGCGCTCTTCAGATAGTGCATGAGATATCATTCCATTTTCTTTTACAGTGTTGTCATAAGCAACCCAACGTGATTTTTCTGGTGGTGTGGTGAGTGCACACAACAGGGCAGTGATTGAGCTCTGATAAACTTTTTTTTCTCTTTTCTCTATTTTTTTTCTCGTCAAAATATAAAGGTGTCCTTTCATTTATTTTTTGTATCCAATTTGATTCTTATACTTTTCATTTCTATTTTATTTTTCTTTTTTTATTGATTTTTTTCTTTAATTTAATTCATCGTCATTTAGTTTCGTTTAATTTTTATATTAAATTTGATCCTCATTTATTTAATTGTTGTTTTTCATTATTTTTCTAATTGAATTTTGTTTTCAATTTCATTCCTCAATGTTTGATTTCAAATTATTTTTATATCAAATTTAGTCCTTATTTTTCTTATTGAATTCTCTTTTGCTTTGGATCTTTTTTTTTTAATTGTATTTTTTTAAAATTTAATCTCTCAACATTTTATCAACTTAGAATTTTGTTTTGTTATTTTTTAAGGGTTGCTTTTTATAAGATTAGTCTTGAACTCATGACCAGAGTTATGAGTTTTGAAATTAAACATGAGTTGACGCTGGTTTTTTGGTTTCCTTTTTAAAATTATTTTTTTTAATTTCATCCATTAATATTTGATTTATTAAGAATTAGTCTTTGTGATGTTTTTTTTCCACTTTTCTTTCCAGGAGGTTATTCTAATCCTGTACCCATGATCACGAGGTTAGCAGCTTAACCCAAATCGACCAAAAAATTTTTATTATTTTTTTTATTTCACTCTTCGATATTGGATTATTTAATAATTAAGATTTATAGTTTTATTTTGTTTGTTTTTGAAAAAGGGTTGCCTAATATTACAACTAGGTCGTAGATTTGACATATTAACTGAATAGGTTTAGATAAGGTTTTTTTAAAACTTTTTTATGTTGTTAAATTTTTTATTATCATTATATTTTTAATTTATATTATTTAAATTAACTGAATTTATTATAGTTTACTGAATAACGAACCTCAGGTTTTTTTTACTTAAAAAAAAAACGCTTACATTATTCTAGCATCTATTCATGGTAGGGTTGATATCTGCCTCTTGTAGTCAATTTCACGGCGGGGATGGTAGTTGCTTCCCCGGAACGGGCTCCATCTACATCAGGTCTTTCTTTGGGTTTTCTACCGATATTCCCTCTCATGGCAAGGAGTTGGTGTTCTGCCGAGCTTCTTGTCTCGGTAAACTGTGGTTCTCATGTCAGCTTCCTCTTTTCCTTGTATATTTTGTCTCTATCTTGGTTTTGTCTTTTTTTTGTTTTGTTTTTACTATGGTGATATTGCCACCTGCCTGCTGTTTGCCTTTCGTTTTCTTTGCCATCTCTTTTGGCACTTTTATATTTGATCCATTGGATAGAAAAGAAAAGGGCATCATCAATTAATGTATTGTATGTAATTTAATTTAGTGTTACAGTAAAGCCCAGGACAGGGGCCCTAACAAAAACAAATCTATAAAACAGGCCCAAACATTCTTAGGCCCATTATAAAAACGCCTAAAAAACCATTTAAAAACCCATTGGCTAACCGGTTTTTTAAGGAAAAAATTAAAACCAAACCAAACTCATCAGTTTAGTTGGGTTCATAATTTAAAAAGAGATTTTGGTTCAGTTTGGTTTTTTATCTAAACCAAACCAAATCAAACCTGGTTTTGCTCATCCCACAACAACTCAAAGTTATAATACATTATTTGGGATCTATTTAAAAGTGTGATTATGATTGCTTTTTAAAGTGTTTTTAATATTAAAATATATCAAAATAATATTTTTTTTATGTTTTAAAAATTATTTTTAAAATTAACATATTAAAACTATCATGAAAAAAAATTAATTTTAACTAAAAAAAATTAATTTTTTAGAAACATTTCCTTGGAGCTGACCATACCGAACCCGAGAGGTCTTCATGGACTCCCGGTTGACCTAAACTTTGATTTTTGTTAAAAAAAATAAAAAGCTATAAACTACGTCGTTTCAATTTTTTAAACAAAAAAAAAAGAAGCTCATAACGTTATAAAAAAACAGGTTCTAGGTTGACCGTACAAACCAAGCCGGATCCTATAAATAGGCAACAACTTGCTCACCATGTCAGACTTTGATTTCCAAACACAAGTCACTCCCTCCCTCTGCCGTCTCTCTCTCTCTCCCATTCGATTCGCTAACTGTCCTCCATTTCTGATTTACTTCAAAGCTCTCTCTTCAAAATCTTCCCAAATATAACTTTAGGTTTTCCTTTTCTTTCTTTTTTTGTTCTGGCTCTCTTCAACAATATGTCATCAAAGCATCAATTTTTTTGCTGATCAGGTAAGAAACTCTTCTCCCTCTTCTATAATTATGGTGGTTTTCTGTGGTTTAGGAGAAAACGAGAGAGGAAAGGAGGGTATCTTTACTGTTTGTGAAAAGGGTTTCTTTGTCTAGAAATCTGCATGCATGTAGATTTTTTTATGGTTTTTTTTTCTAAAGAAAGTCTAGACCCTTTTTTCATTCATCCTTGTAATTGGTGTGTTATGCAGTTTGTTATTTTCTTTTTCTTTTTTGTGACAAGCTGAAAATTTTTGTTTTTTTAGCAGTGAACTGATTATTTTTTATTGTCTGTCTTTTTACTTTGAAAACAGGGGTGATTAATTAGTTCAATTATATTAAGTAAGGACCTCTTTTCTGGGGGGGGGGGATATTGATGGGGTCTCCCAAAAGAACAACGTTGGAAGAAGTTCCTGTTGTTCAAAGTGAAGGGTTTGATTTTATGCATGATGAGAGGTTGGATCGGAGGTTGAAGAGAAGGAATGTTGGCACTCGACGATTCAAGGTCAATTCTAATGGAAAAACCAACAGCTGTAAAGGCATTACAGCTCTGAAGAGTAGCTCTGAAATTTTTTGTGCTCAGAAGGATGGCCATGACAGCGATGTTGGTGATGAAGATTACAGGAAGTATCATGATGGTTCAGTTAGAGGGCCGTTTATTGATATTGATGCTCATCTTGACACGAAGTCTTCTTCATCCAAGAAAAATAACGAAAGATACAGTGGTATTAAATATACCGTGTCTCCAATGAATGCACCCACCAGCAGCAGCTGTATTCTACTTGATGATGATGATGATAATTATGAGGTTGATGAATATTACAAGAAGTTTTTAAAGGACTTAGATGGAGGGCTGTATGTTGATAGTGACTGTGATGCTTGTGTGGATATCAAGTCTTCATCCAAGAGAAATGTCAGGTCAACTGATAATGGTAATGCTGTTGACCTTGTTAATCGGTTTGTGGAGAATAGTGTTGGCATTAATGGGGCTTTGGATGGTGGTAATGCGGATACTAGTTTTGTTGATGATGATACTGCTCCTATGCCTCTGCCTGATGGCATTGCTAGTGTTGGGATAGTTGATGTTGGTCTAGATGGTGCTAGGGCTGGAGATAATGATATCGTTGATGATGGGCATCTCAATAATGGCATTGTTGGTGAAGATGAAGGAGATGATGGTAATAATAAAGATGATGGTTTTGTAGGTGATGGTGCCGACACTAATGAGGATCCTGACTATAAGATGTTCTTGGATAATCTTAGACAGGGTGGGAAATCATGCATTCTTGAGATTCCACTGACTAATGAGATATCAATAACTGTTAGGTATGACTTACAAGATGGCGCATATGATGGGTGTAACATAGAGAAACCAAACACTCAGAAGGACTGTCCAAAGAGAAAGAACAAAGGAACCACGGAATTGTTGAAGAATGATTCGAGAATTGAGAGAATGAAAACGAGGAGTGTTACGAGGAAAGAGAGAGCGGCAGCTTCGAGAAAATTGAGGGGTGTTCCAGCAAGAGCAATGAAGATTTCAGTGGTTGAAAGCAAGAAGAAAACAAAATATATGAATCCTATTTCTTGTAGAGCAGATGGACATGCTGGCAAAAGGCCTAATTCAGAATCTCTTGGTCCAACTAATTGCAAGAGCAAACATGAAATGAAATTGGATATGAACCAGAGAAAATTGAGGGATGTCCCAGCCCGAGAAAGAAAGGTTTCAGCTGTTGAAAGGAATTTGAACGTGGAAACTGTGGATCTTACAAATGAAGGCGCAAGTAAAAGGCCTAGTCCAGAAGCTCTTAGTTTGACTAATTTCGAGCGCAAACACAAGGTGAAAATGACGATGGTGAATCATATAACAGAGAATCAAAGAAAATCCAGGGCTGCTCCATCCAGAGAGAGAAAGATTTCAGCAGTTGAAAGTAAGGTGAGAGAGGAACCTTCGAATCTTGTTTCTTGCAGAGAAAATGTAATTGCAAGGAAAAGACCTAGTCAACAAGCTATTGGTATGAATAATTGCAAGCGCAAACACATGCATCTGGATATGGAGAATTGTAGGATGGAAACTCAACAAAATATAAAGGATGTTCCAGCCAAAGAAAGGGGAAATTCGGCAGTTGAAAGGACGTTTGAAAAGCAGTCCTCGAATGCAGTCCCACATGGAGCTGATGGGCATGCAAGTATAAAGCCTAGTCCACAAGCCCCTAGCTCCACAAATTGCAAAAACAAATGTGAGATGAATCTGGATATGGTGGATCATAGCTACCAAAGTTTTTTGAATTCACTTAAAAAAAATGGTAGATATGCAGTATTTGCTCCTCAAAATGGAAAAGGAGTTTTGTTTGGAGAGGATGAACAGGGTTCCTCTGATTCTGAGGTGATTGTCATGGACAAGGATCAATTTCTTGATGGAAATCATACTCCATTTGTGAGTTCAAAAGCATACATTGTAGAGGTAATTCATCCTTTCCTACCCCAATGCTTTCGTTTCCTTATTTATCATGTTTCTGTGCTTTCAAATGAATTATGTTAGCATAATTATAACAGCTGAAGTCTGTTTTGGATTTATGTTTTTGCAAATTAAGGATGAAGGTTGGATGGACAACGGAGTTTCCAGTAAATTTAGAGAGGAACTTTTGAAAATCCTTGAAAAGCCTTATGATGAAAGGGAGTTTGAAGACCTGTGGCAAAGAATATCTCACCGAAGTCATGTGAACCGTGATATAAACTTGCGGAGTGGGTGTATAAGATTTGAAACAAAAGCTATTGGAAAATCTTATCTTGACCATCATGCAGGTGATTTTATCATCAGCATTGTTTTTCAGTTTACAAATGCATGCCATCTGAATTTTGAGCTCTTGCTACTCTCTTTGTTAGTCTCCTTCTCTCAGTATTTATGCATGGCCATGATTGATATACCATTTTTATGATTTTTGATTATTTTGTTCGTAACTTACTAGTAATTTTTTTTTATTTGTTCTTGTAGATCTTGAAGCAAAGATCCGATCAGCTCAGGGTAATCAGCCAGAAATTTTGAATCTCATGCGTGGTTTTTTCTATTGGTTGATGGTGAGTATAAACTTCTATTGTGTTTTCTTTTCAAAACCTTTTTTAGTGTTAACATCAATCTGTTTCAGTAATGCATTTAATCAATGAACGAACCAAATTGGAAATTATCTTTCTTTTCAATTCAACAAGGAAGACAACTGTCTTTGGTTTAGCATAGATATCTATTAAATTGCTAGTTTTGGCCTTGGGTAGACTGTTGTGACCTCGACTTTCCATATTTGCCAGTTAACACAAAATAATTTATGGACCTGAATTTGCTTTGTGTGCTTAAACGTATTTGACATTGTTTTAATTGTTGTAAGCACAAATGTGGCCCTTTCTAATCCATATGGTTGTTACTTTTTTGTCCAGAATGCATCGCATGCTGGATCTCGAGCACTTCGACCTTGGCTGGACTCTTCATGTTTGAAAGTGCGGCCACAACATAAGAAGGAGATAGATGTCTTATGAGTGACTGAATTAGATCATGAAATATAATCTAGCATGTGAAGAAGATTGGTAGATGCGAAGGTTGTACTTCCAAAAACTATACCAGGTAGAAGGTGCCAATGTATAGAATGCTAAATACTGATGCAACTTTTAGCAGCTCGTGGAGATGAGCCGTCAGTATGAAACCGTATTTAAACATTCCACATCTCAACTTGATGCTTTCGTCTATGTTTTGTCTGGACACCCTATCTGTATCTTATGATTGTACATCTTCCAGCTGGCCATCATTGTTGAATAGAATGCGTGGTTTCCCCATGCTGAAATTCAGGACCCTTGCATTCATGTTGTATTTGATTTCTCCATCATACAGCAGCTTCCTTATGTAGTGCTCTATATCCGAACCAATCAGTCGCAGTGTGTATTCTGTCAACAGGGCACCCTGTTTGCACATAACACGATAGTATTCGTAAGGCATAACAGGGATCCACTGATCACCCAGACAGAACTTTATAGAACACATCTTCCATTCAAGATTGATACAGATGCTTGGTAATTTCCAGGTTCCCTGGCATCCTTTTATTCAAATCAAAGCTGTTGTTGGTTAAAATGCAGTATGAGGATGCTTCAGCAGTATCAGTGCCGAATGGATGGAAAGAAGGTGATTTCAGTCATAAAGTTGCAGCCGAAAAAAAAAGTTTTAAGTTGATGTTTTCTGGAATGGATTTTTTGTTGCGGTTGGGATGAAGAAAGATGTGCTTATATCACAAAAGGCCTCAACATCTATCACTTTGATTTGGCGTACTCTTTGGATTAAAGATGTGTTTGTAAGGGGGTAAAGGAAGCCGACTATCTCCCTGTCCCCAACTCTTTATCATGATGCAAAGATCAGGGTAAGCATGTATTTACCGATGCAGTTCCATTTGTTTTAGGTTTGATACGGGACTTTCATGGGAGATTTAATATGATATAAAGACTACTAATTAATTCAGGTGCTCTTGTTTTTCAATGAAAAACGAATAAAAAAAATGTCTTGACATTAAATCATTTCCGATAATAATTTCAACCTGTGTTTCTTTCTAAGAGGGTTTGCAAATCTGAACAAAAGATGGAGTAGAACTTCCAGCAATTTGAACAATTTTAAGTTCTCTCAAGATTAAAAAATGCATGATTTTTATGGCAGACTCACCTTGTAGTGATCCACAAGCTCCTGGAAGTAGGAGTAAACCTTATGGCAACTCTCTTCTGTCCAAACGAACTCATCTGTAGGATCAAGGATTTTTATGGCAGACTCACCTCGTAGTGATCCACAAGCTCCTGGAAGTAGGAGTAAACCTTATGGCAACTCTCTTCTGTCCAAACGAACTCATCTGTAGGATCAAGGATAAGGGTGAGCTTATCCATCTGAGTTTGATCGAACTCACAAGTTTCTGGGTCAATATAGGCAGCATAGATCCTCACGTGCCGTGTGACGCTGCTGAGCCACTGCCCTCCGTATTCCCTGCTCATGTTCTTGCTCTTCACGTTCACTTGTGGTTCCACTGGTCTTGGTTGCGTTGGTTGCTTCACTTTCTCCTGTTCTAGCTCTTTTTCTTCTTGTGCATCCACTTCCTGTGATCCTTGGACTTCAGCTTGCTGCTGAGCTGAAACAGAGATTACGCGTCTCCTTCTCAGTTCTCTTCTGCCTCCAAGCCAACCCAGCATAGAGAACTTTGCACCAGCTATGTAAGAGGAAGTTGCTGCCACTGCTAAAAATCTAATGCGGTGTAGCATTTGGCACTGGTAGTCAAATTCTATAAACTTTTTGTTTGCTAGCTTTTTAGAGATTTACTTTCCAGTACTTGAGATTTTGGGAAATTCTTAAAAAAGCCAGCAGATTGAAGTCCATTTATTTTCTGGATAAGATAAGACTTAATTTTATTGACGGTACGAAGGTCTGTGCGGTGAAGAAAAGCAGAAAATGATGGGCTGCCACGAATTGAGCTATGGCACTCTTATATTTCTGAATAGCCTGGCTTTTCGCTTCGAGCTTAATGTAGGGTTTCTATTTCCTTCTCTGTATGTATATTTTTGGGCTCTTTAAATTGTGCTTCTACATTAATGAATTAAAAAGACGTATTGTCCATTTGCAACGGTGGACTTTGGACGTTCAAAACATTTGAGCTGATCATTCTTGCCACCCTCGACCTTTTTTCTTTCTTGGTTTTGTGAGGAACAGGCACCAAAGGATGCGTACAGGGTAGCGCATGGCATGACTGCACAAAAACAAAGATGATTTAAGTTTACGACGGTATTAAATAATGATTAGCAACTCCAAATTTGTAGTAATTGTTACTCTGAATTTTCTCATTCCCTTCTGCAATGCAAAGGCTAAATATAATCTCATATTCCTGGCCTGAAAATGCCTGACGTTCAATAACTAACTTTGATACCAATATCTTTTTCGCACAGCGCTCTTGGCTCTGCCAGAAGAACTGGGATCGATTCTCGATTCTCATCAGTATTCCAGAAATTAAACTTGACGGAAACCTTCCGACTCATTCGAGTTCAACTTCGGAGCCATGCCTATGAAAAGGCCACGATTTTTCAAGCACAACTAATGCCGAGCACAATGCTTTCATCCTCCAGGAGGGGGGGGGGGTAACAGTAGTATTATTGGGCGCCAAAAGAGCATGAGAAACACAAAATTAAAGTTGGAAGGACGAAAACTTAGCAGCATCATTTCATTTATGAATTATTACAACGTATCATGTACACAAAGGAAGCCACAAAATGTATTCCTATAAAAAGACTATAAATGAAAGAAAAGAAAAGAAAACACAAGGCATCTGTATTCCTGTTCCTGTTCCTAATCCTATTCCTGTTCCTGTTCCTATTTCCTAATAAAGAACTAACATATACCCTATGCACAGCCAAAGAAGGTTGCAAGCTCATCAAAATCATTCCATCTTTTCCCACGCTATTCTATTGACCGAAAGGCATTTGCAATGACAGAAAACCAGAGTGATAAAACCTGATTTGCCTCCTGTACAACAAACAGACTTCTTGTGGCACAAGCCTGGTGCTTAAAAATTGAGCTACCAGAGATCTTGCCGTTAGATGTTCATTATACGGACTGGTTTAATTAACTTATCAAGATCACCTAATTGCAAGTTCAAGGGGTCACTATCACCGAATGCTGTATGCAGATCACCTGGATTGTTATTTACTACCACTTCTTCATCACTAACATCAAGAAGGCTGATATAATCAGCAATTCCTTTAAAACAAATGGTATCATTATCTTGCACATAGAGCTTTCCAGGCACTGCATTTCTCGTCTTAGTGGCATTGATGTGCATCAAGCCAAAATATCGCCCTTGTGCATTGTTCTCTCGTGATCGCTTGCTTTTCTTTTCCTTCATTCTGTTTTTCGGGTGGTGTAGCTTGCATTTGGATCCTTGAGGACAAGATCCTATTGCTTCAAAGGAGGGGCAGACATAGCTGTGCTTCTTCGGACACTGCATAGCAGATTTATATTGCATTTACATGCTTAAGGTTTGCGAGGTGTGTGGGCGGAGAAAGAGAGTCATCAAGCATTAAAAAAACAATAGATATCTCTAAGGATTAAACAGAAAAGATCATCAGGAATGAAATGAAGCATTTCTAAAAACTTGTTTCAGGGGCAAAACAGTATCTCAAAGCCTAATCAATTGGATGATCTTATAGCAATTGCCAGAGACAGCTTGCGTCAGCCAGCAGTTTTAAGGAAAGGAAGGTCCGGTGGGCAAGTAATAATGTCCCTGTAATTTTACTGGATGTGGCAATGTAAATCATCTTTGGAGCAACTAGCACATATTTTTCTCCTTTTGATGAAAATTCAATATTTAATCATCAAAAGTCAATCAAAAACAAGTTACTCGAATACAAAGAACATGTCAATACCTCATTCCCATCAGCACAATAGCCCCTGAGAAATCCCTCGCAGGTAGAAGCATTTGGGTTGACATGCACGTGTCTATAAGGGCAGTTTTTATTGGTACAAAGGCCTGCCAGAAAAATTCTCAGAATCCTGCACAATCACTAATAGATTATACAAAAGCATAATAGAAGGGGGGAAAGCACCTTGCAAAAAGTAAGAACAATCAGGCATCCTTTCAGGAATGACCTGCAAAAAAAATAAAATCAAGAAGGAATGTCAACAAAGGCAAATCAGCCATTTGAAACAGGGATGTCAAGTTCTTTTGACTAGAAACCTTATGAGTCAATTTGCAGTCAGGATTGAAACATAAACCATTCAAAAACTTTGTGCAGACAGCAATTTTGGAGGAATCATGAATGAAAGGACATTTCCCATCATCTTTGTTGCATTTTCCAAATCTTGTGAAAAATTGACAGTACTTTCGCTTTCTGGCCAATCGTGATCTTGCAGTGTGCAAACTCCATCGTACTTTTTCACTGGCCAAAATGCGAGTTCGCTTCTTGGGATCTCTTATGAGCTGGTTACCATTGCCAATTCGAACATATCTGCCAGTTTTAAAATTTGTTTGTAAGCAGCCACTTTTATAACCCAGTAACCAAAACATAAATCATAGGTTTCTAAAATATCAGGCAATTAACAATCCCCTGTGCTCTCAACTAGAAACTAAATATTCAAAAGCAACAAAACCAAAGACATACTCATCTTTCCCAATCATTAATCTCCTTGGAATATACAGCTTCTTGGCATCCTTTTCTTTTTGAAGGGCTCCGGCGCACGAGGACTCATCATCTACAAATCATTTTTCTTCACTTATTAGAAACCAATTCGGTGGCATAGGCCCAAGCTATCAACACCCAACACAATAAATAACCTACAAAATGAACAACAAAAAGATCAATAAAGGACCACCTGATATCCTCTGAAGAGTCCGCCTTGAAGAATCCATTTTGTAGCGTACCGAACCAACACGGAAAATGCGTTCTCCTGCAAAAAAATTGGAAGTATATTTTCAAATCCATTATATTATAGTTCTACAAGACAATAATTAAAAGCATATTTCAAAAAACCACATGGATGAATGAACACTAAAATCCCATACAAACAGATTATAAGCAAGCACTATGGAGACATCTGCAGACCAGAATCACTGCATATTCAGCACAGCTCCATACTTTGAGTAAACTTACGAGAAATGTTTCTACTCTTTGTTGGACAAGCAACGTGTGCAGCACCTCTCTGTTCCCTTTTCTTTCTCTCTGCTGCAGCAACAGCCAGGGTAGCTTCCTGCATAGAAGCAAAATGGAATATTATCAAGAATGATGAAACTCTTACATTGTAAAGTGAACATAGATGGACTTCAAATCTGTTTAAATAGGAAAAATAAAACAAAAGATTTGCCTGCAATCCAGCCTAACTGACCTCATTGGCTTTCTTTGAGTGTTTTTCAATGGATTTTGACCATTTTAAACTAGACCCACCAACACTTAATACCTTGGATTTTCGAAGTGAAAATCCATGTTTTGACCTCGTGTACTCTGTATTCCTCTTTCTCAAAAGCAGCAATTTCCTGCTGAGAAAGAACGGCAAGTATTTTATTTTTTTGTGGAAAGTTACAAAAGACAGTGAAATTAGTAGCAGAAACCTAAAGGAAACACCACCAGTTATTGTACCCAATTGTAGATAAGGAACTATGATCAGAAATGGAAGACGAATTTGGCAAGGAACTTCTCCTGTAGGTTGCTCTTTTCCAGGGAAACAAATGAGGCAAGACCTTCCCACAATGCGACGAATCACCATCATTCTTTGATAACTGTGCACCATGCAGTGTCCAGACTAAAGACAACTTAGAAGGTTTACAAGTCTTTGTCACAACTGCAAATGATGGCCAACTTCAGTTTATTTTCTAATGATTCTTGATTTGTCAAAATAAAATGATAAAAAAAAGCTATTCCAACAATATCTGGAAGCTAATTCATTGGAAGTAAATCATGACCAAGAACACAATACGTAACTTGCAGAAACACACCAAGTTTGGGGGGGCTGTGAACAGAACTGCTATAGCTAAAATTAAAATTTGGAATGCAAGATATGGAAAGAATGTCTTTGCTTAATAAATATTTCCGTTCATAAGCAGAAGCCATTTAACAATTAAGATTAGCTAGAGCCCAAAAAATGATGAAAAGCTATTCCAACAATATTTCCACATTATACCAGGGAGTATATTATGGCTTCATCCACTGTGGGCTACAGCTTAACATAGAAAAAATTACTTAAAAATTTGCTACAACTGACATTATAAACGGGTACAAGAAAAGTTATGCAGAGAATGTCTATGCCAAGCAAAAAGTTTAGCTAGAACTTTAATTTCCATATAATGTTCAAAGGATATTAGAATACATGGATCTTCAAACTATTCAATTTCTAGTATAAGATAATATCCCAGATACATTTTGTTTTAGAAAGAATTAAGGAAAAAAGAATTAGTCAAAAACTAGTTTTCCAATGATGTTTGGACTAACTTGAACACATTAGGTAAGTACATCCAAAAAAGTGGTGATCACTCGAACAAAGAATCCATGATTATGTATGATGCATGCACACTAACTGGATTCATATCTTCTTAATGAAAATCGGTCCACAATAAATAAATTATGCCATTAATTTTGCCAGTTCATTCTTAGAGATATGATACAAGCAGCGC